>Ga0185299_10000570_pt1 | contig 94615 bp, 80 predicted proteins | sample PaiPotPPA55metaG_FD_128002 | JGI IMG/M metagenome (GOLD analysis project Ga0185299, IMG submission 128002) | Iron sulfur acid spring bacterial and archeal communities from Banff, Canada, to study Microbial Dark Matter (Phase II) - Paint Pots PPA... ... | reverse complement strand
AATTTGTTGTCGGTGGCTTCCGCGACATATTTCGAAATCGTCTCCGATGCACTCTGGGGAACGTCGAGCGACTTCGGCCAGCTCGTGGTGCAGCGCCATTTCAGCTCCGGCATCGATTGCGCGATGGCGGGTGCGGCGACCGTGGTCGACGCGGCGATCCCCGCGCCTGCCGTCTTCAGAAATTCACGACGCTTCATGGCATTTCCCCCTGTTTGATTTTCTGCAGAAGCCACCAACCCGTGGCGGCTTCCCGCGGCGTCGCCTGTCAGCGATCTTGTCTGCGATGGTATCAGGCGTTGGAGCCGCCCGGTAGCCGTCAGAGGCTGCCGCTCTCAGCACAAAGTCGGAGCACGTCAGCCGCCGGTCGCGGCGATCCAGGCCGACAGCGTATCGATGATCTCGCCCATGACCTCCTGGTCATTCCGTCCCGAGCGCGCCAGGACGTGGAAGGCATGATCCGCCTCCTGCACAGGATAAAGCGACGCGGAGGCCCCGAGGCGTTTCACGACGGGCTCGATCAGAGGCCATTCCGCAAGCTTGTCGCGGGTGCCCTGCACAAACAACATGGGGATATCGACGCCACTGAGGTGCTTTGCCCGCGTCTCCGACGGTTTGCCCGCCAGATGCAGCGGAAAGCCCAGGAACGCCAGTCCGAGGACGCCGGGCAACGGCGCGTCGGCCTGCGCCTGCGAGGTCATGCGGCCGCCGAAGGATTTGCCGCCGGCGATCAAAGTGAGCCCGGGACAACACCGCGCGGCCTCCGCCACGGCGGACCGCACGGCGGCGTGCGCGATCGCGGGCGGATCCGGCCGCCGGCTGGCTTTTTCCATATAGGGAAACTGATAGCGCAGTGTTGCGATGCCGCGGTCGCCGAGGCCGCTCGCAACTCTCGCCATGAATTCATGGGTCATCCCGGCGCCGGCGCCATGGGCAAAGACAAAGCAGGCGCGCGCCTGGTGCGGGTAGTCCAGGAGCGCGGAGACGTCGTCCGCGCCGTCGACACTCAGTTTCAGTCTTTGCGGGCTGACGACACTCATCGCACTTTCGCCGGTCGTTCACTGCCGCAAGATCGGATAGTCATTGAGCACATCTTCCCGGATCGATACCGACTGGATAGCGCGAAACAAGATCCGCGCCGTTTTCAAATCATTCGCCTTCAGGCACAAGGCCACGATCTGACGAACCGAAGAATCGCGCAACAGGTCGTCGGAAATCTTGATGGCGATGGCCATCGCCACCTTGGCCGCGCGCTCGTAACGCTCCCTCTCGAATTTATACGTCTTGTCGCTATTCGTGTCGCCGTTCGGCGCGCCGGCAAGGCCAGCGGTTTTCTCGGCACTGTCGAGCGCGGAACGGCAGATCTCGCGTATCTTGTGGGCCGCCTCGATATCGCCGATCGGCCATCGGATTTCTTCGTCCCAGATTTCCTTGCGCTCTTGCCTGGTGAACCACCACATCGCCATGCCCCTGTCCGCGAGCATAAATGGCCAGGGTGCAATTTCAATCGGCAATGCGCCGATGTCACCCCACGCCAACCTACTTTGCCTGCAGCGTACTGACCGGCTCCCAGTCCGGACCGGGCGGATGGCCTTCAAATGCCCGCGCCCGGGCGAGAAACAGCGCCGACGGCTTGTCGAAATCGGCGACGCGCGCAAAGCAATTTGCGGCGGCACCGAATTCGCGGGCCCGCCAATGCGCCAGCCCCTCGGCATAGGCCGCGGCCGCCGCGACCTGCAGCGGCGTCTGCTGCCCGGCCCCGGCGAGCAGCTCATAGATCTTAACCGGCGTGGAGCGGCCCTGCACCCGGGTGGCGTCGAGTTCGCGCCACGCGAAGGTCGATCCCGTCAGCGCGACTGTCATTTCCGAGGCGGCGATCGAGGTGCCGTAAAACTTGTTGGCGCCCTCGAGCCTCGAGGCGACGTTCACCGCATCGCTCATGACCGAATAATTGAAACGCCGCCGCGAGCCGATATTGCCGACCAGCGCTGCACCGGAATTGAGCCCCATCCGGTGCGCCACCTTGTAACCCCGAAAGGCGGCGGAGGTTTCGTTGAGTTCGTCGAGACGCGCCCGGCAACCGAGCGCGGCATGCGCCGCATTGCCCGCATGGTCGCGGTCATCGGCCGGCGCGCCGAACACCGCGACGATGGAATCGCCGATATATTTGTCGATATAGCCGCCTTTGGCTTCGATGATGTCGGTCATGGCGGAAAGATATTCGTTCATGAACGCCACCAGTTCGGCCGGGCTCATGTTCTCCGCGATCGAGGAAAAGCCCGCCAGGTCCGAGAAGAACACGGTGACGTCGCGGGTTTCGCCGCCGAGCACCGGCAGCCGGTTGGACGCCAGCATCTTGTCGATCACCTGCGGCGCCAGATAGAGCGCAAAACTCGAGCGCAGCAACCGCTCGCCTTTATCGGTCACGGTGAAGCGATACGCGCCGATCGCGGCCATCGCGGCCAATCCGGCGACAAAGGGCTCGCTGAGCGGCAACGCCAGCGACCGCGTGAAGGCAAGTGTCGCGACGGCGGTCCAGAGCGCGACCATGCCAAGGTAAACGGCCGCGGCTGTGCCCGGCGCCAGCAACCTTGCCGCGAGCGCGGCCAGCGCGGCAAAAGCAATGGGGATCATGGTCGCCGGTACGCGGCCGGGCTCGACCACCGCGTCCCGGGCCATCAGATTGTGGACCGCGGTCGCATGAATATAGACGCCCGCGATCGAGCTGCGCTTGAATTGCCCGGCGGCCTGCGGCGCCGGCGGTAACGCACAGCGCGGCGCCCGCGAGCCGTCGAGCTCGGTCGCAAACCGCTTGGAGGTGAATTTCCGGTCCTCCGAATCGAGCAGCGTGCCGAAGATGACGATCTTGCCGGCGAACTGGCGATGGAAGAAATCCGCATCGTTGTGCTCGACGCAGGCGCGCAGATCGGCAAACGAATAGGTCTGAATATCGTCGGCGCCACCTTCGAAATTCAGCGTCAGCGTATTCGGCACCGCGCTCGGAATGCGGTAGCCGGCGAGCGTCACGCGGCCATCCTCCGCCAATATCGGCGCGGCGTTGAGCGCGCGTGACGCCAGTTCCAGCGCCATCGAGGGCATTGGCTTGTCGCCACCTGAAAACGTCAGCTGGATTCGCCGCACCACGTCATCGGGATCGGTATAGATGTTGAGCGGGCGGATATTGTTCTGGCGGCCGACCGCGATCTGTTGTCCGGACGACGGCCGGTCGCCGCGCAGGGTTTCGCCCAGCACCACCTTGCCGGCGGCGGATCCCTTCGCCAGCGACCTGAGGAAGTCCCGGTCGAAACCGCGCATTCGTGCTCCGACCGAATCGCCGCCAAACGGAATCTCGGATAGTTCGATCGACGACGGGAATACGATGTCGAAGCCCACGACGCTGGCCCCGCCATCGATGACCGCATTCAGCACCCGGCCGATCTCGCTGGTCCAGATCACGGTCGGCGATCCCTTGAAGGGCGGGGTCTGATAAGTCTCCTCGTCGATCGCGATCACGGCGACAGGTGCCGCGGCGGGATCATGGCGGGCGCCGAACGCCTGCCAACGCAGCGCCGTCAGCGCGTCGATCGACCAGCCATGGATGAAGGTGAACGGGGGCAGCGCCGTCATCAGGCCGAAGGCCAAAGCGACAAGAATGATCGCGGCGGCATCTCGCCTGACGACGCTGCCCATCGCGGGGTCCGCTCTAGCGAACGCGATCCATTATTCCAGACGCACCAGGCGGCCGATGATCGGAGTTGCGCCGGGTTCGGCCTGGCGATCGACCAGGAAAACAACCCGCTGCGACCCCAGGCTTGCCGCGTAGGTGCCGCCCGGCTTCAGCGTCGTGCCGGCCTTGGCAAAATCATAAAACTTGCCGTGCACCACCGAGGCCGGGGTGAGGTCCACCGCGTAGCGCTCGCCCTTCACATCGAGCCGCTCAACGACCAGTTTTCCGCGCGGCCCGGTCTCCACGAAAGGCGACAGGCCGTAGAGCGTCAGATGCGGCGCCGGGGCGCCCTTTTCATTGAGGCTGCGAACCACGGTCGCGGCGCCCTCGCCGGTTTCGCGGGTCGCCGGCTGCGGCCGGCTGGAATCGCATTGCACCTTGCCGGCCTTGACATCGCCGAGATGAACCATGCTTTCCTCCGCGCCCACGATCACGGTTCCAATTCCCGTAATGGTCTCGCGCCAGCAGGATTTCATGTAGCTGAGCACGACCGTGCCGCCCTGCCCGAGCTTGATGACTTTTCCGGGCGCGACATAGTCCATGAATTCGACGCCGGTGACCTTGCCTTGCACGTCTTCGACGACGGCGACCGGTGTCTGCGCTGCAGCCAGGGTGGTGAAACCAACCAAACCAATCATCGCGGCGAATAGGCTTTTCATGGTGCAAACCTCGACAAAGCTGTCGTCCCCGCAAAAACAGAGCCGACAATAGCAGACAGCGGGATGACCGATAACCCTTCCAAGGGCATCAATGGGTGAGATAGCTCACACACGGCGCGTCCAGTGATCGGCGTTCACGGCGCCCGCGGGAGCCTTGCCGTTGATAATTGCCCGGACCTGACGCACCGTCTCGAGCGACTGGCTTTCGATCGCCGGCGGGGTCAGTCCGCCGATATGCGGCGTGGCGATGACATTTTGCAATTTCGCCAGCTCCGGGGTCGGCATCTGGTCGCGGGCGCGACCGACATCCATGGCGGCTCCGGCGATGCGATTTTCGCGCAATGCCTCCATCAAGGCCGCCTCGTCGACGAGATTGCCGCGGGACAGGTTGATGAAGAAGGCGTGCGGTTGCATACGTGCCAAGGCTTCACGCCCGATCAGTTTTTCGGTACTCTCGTTGGCGACCGCGAGGCAGACAACGTAGTCGGAACGCGCAAGAAGCTCCTCGAGCGAAACCTGCTCGAAATCAGCGTTGTCGACCGTGGCAAACGGATCGGCGACCATAACCGTCATGCCGAGCGATCTTGCCAGTGGCGCCAGATAGCGGCCGATGCTGCCATAGCCGATGATGCCGATTGCGCTTCCGGCAAGCTGCCGGCCCATCAAAACATCCGGCATCCGCCCCGCATGGTAATCCGCGCTCGCACGCGAAATGCCGCGCGACAGGTCGACCAGCAAGCCGAGCGCGAGCTCCGCCACCGACGGCACGAAGCCGGGTCCCGCCCGCGTCACCAGCACCCCCGCCGCCGAGGCTGCCGCGACATCGATGTTGCGGATATCGACGGCGCAGCGGACGAAGGCGCGCAAGCCCGGCAGACGCGGGAAAATCTCGCCTGGCGCTTCCGTCAGGCGATCGGCCACTATGATATCGACATCGCGCGCCGCCGCGACCAGGCCGGGTGCATCGAGTGCGTTATCGGCCTCATGCAAGACCACTTGTGCCAGGGTTTTAAGGCCGCTCAGGCTGCGTTCGCCATAATACTGGCGGCGAGCCTGAGGCGTATGGGTCAGCAGGACTTTCAATGCCAAAACCTCTCCTCGTCAGTAACCGAACGCCTGCGGCAACGCGGTACTGATGGCGGGCACGAAGGCGATAACCAGCAAACACAGAAACAGCAACCCGAGATAGCCCAGGATCGGCTTGACGGTCTGTTCGATCGGCACATTGCCGATCAGGCAGGCTCCATAGAGGCCGAGCCCGAGCGGCGGCGCGAACAGGCCGATCCCCATCGAGATCACCAGCACCACGCCGAAATGCAGCGGATTGACGCCGAGTTTTGTCGCGACCGGCAGCAATAGCGGGCCGAAGATGATCAGCGCCGCGGCGCCTTCGAGCACCGAGCCCATCACGATCAGGACCGCGATCGACAGCAGCATGAACAGCCAGGTGCCGTGCGCGCCCGACAGCGACAGCATCATCTCGCCTACCGCATGCGGTACCTGCTGCAGCGTGAGGACGAACGCGAGCGATTGCGCGGCCGCAACGATGAACAACACCAGTCCGGAGCGCGTCGCCGCCTGCACGAAACTATGGGCGGCATTCCCAAAGCTGAGTTCGCGGAACACCAGGCTGCCGATGACGATGGCATAGACCGCCGCGAATGCCGAAATTTCGGTGGCGGTCGCAAAGCCGCTCTTGAAGCCCGCGAAGATCATGAAGATCAACCCGAACGAGGCGATCGCGCCGCTCCAGAGGCCCGACATCGGCGTTCGGGCTTCCGCCTCCGCCGCCGGGGCGCGGGGTTTTCCGAAGATGATCGAGACCGCGATCAGGGCAAGCGCCATCAGTCCGGCCGGCAGCACGCCGGCGACGAACAGGCCGCCGATCGAGAGGTTGGCGACAAAACCCAGAATGATCAGGTTGATGCAGGGCGGAATGGTTTCGGCCATGACGGCGGAGGCCGCCAGCAGCGCCACCGCGCCGCCCGGATTTTGCTTGGAGCGGCGCGCGGCGGGGATCAGCACCGATCCGACCGCCGCGACATCGGCCATCTTGGAGCCGGAAATGCCCGAAAACAGCACCATCGAGGTCACCATGACGACGTTGAGGCCGCCGCGCATGTGGCCCACCGCGCGCTGCAACAGCGCGATCAGGCGAACCGACATGCCGTTCGCCTCCATCAGATAGCCGACCAGAATAAAGAAGGGGATCGCGAGCAGCACGAAATTGTCGATGCCGCGCGCCATCTGCTGGGCGAAGATGACGCCGGGCAGCGTGCCTTCGACCCAGATGAAGGTCAGCGCCGCCAGTGCCAGCGCAAAGCCGATCGGCAATCCGCCGAACAGCGTGACGAAGAAACCCACCAGCATCAGCGTGCCCGACGACGGCACCGAATCCGGCGCGGCAAAATCCCACGCCAGATAAAGGGCGACGATCACTGCGGTGACAACCGCTCCCGCGATCATGTCGCGGACCGGCCGCTTGTAAAAAAACTCGGCGGCGAAAATCGTCATGAACAGCGCGCCGACGCCCATCGGATAGAACGTTAGTTCCAGCGGCAGGCCTGCGCCAGTGGTTTGTCCTGTCGTCAGCCCGCCGAGCTTGATCGCGTTGTACGCCACATAGGCTGCGATCACGGTCATCAGCAGCGCGCCGACGGAATCGACCACGCGCCGAATGGCCAACGGCAATCGGTCGATGAAAAAGGCCACGCCGGCATTCTCGCTGCGGGCGAGCGCGCTGGCCGCTCCAAAGAAGCTCGATCCGACCATGAGGCCGCGGGCCACGTCGTCGGCCCATTCGACCGGGGCATTGAACAGATAGCGCAGCAGCACCGAACCGACCACGACCAGAAGGTCGGCGGCGAGCAGGATCGCCGCAATCGCGTCGCTTGTCACCAGCAGCAAGGCTGTGATCCGGTGGCGGCCGCTGCGCAAGGGGGCGGCGCCTGACATGGTTCGCTACCTCAGGCCTGCGTCGCGCGGATCATATCCACCACGGGTTTTGCCTCAGGGCGGGCTTTTACGAAATTGTCGGTTTGCGGCAGCACGCGCTTGCGGAACGCCTCCTTGTCGCATTCGACAATAGTAACGCCTTTGGCCGCGAGCGCGGTGAGCGCCTCCTTCTCCATCTCAAGGCCATGGGTGCGGGTATCGGCAGCCGCCTTTTTGGCCGCGTCGAGAAATCCCTCACGTAGTTTCGGGTCCATCCGAGTGAACGTGGCATCGCTGAAATACGTCGCGAGCGGGGAGAAGTTGTGCTGCGTCAGCGTATAGTTCTTCGCCGTCTCGAAGAACTTGCTGGCGAGAATGGTCGGCGGATCGTGCTCGAGCCCGTCGAGCACGCCGGCCTGCAGCGCCGTATAGATTTCGCCGAACGCCAGCGGCGTCGCCGCAGCGCCCATCAGGCGAAGACACTCGGTGATGACGGGATTGGGCAGCGTTCGAATCTTGAGGCCGGTCAGATCTTCCGGCGTCTTTACCGGCTTCTTCGCGAGCACACTACGCGAGCCGAAATTATACGCCCATGAGATGATCCGGATGTTGGCGCCCTTGAGCAGGGCATCCTCGATCGGTTTGGCTGCACCGGCGTCGAAAGCTTTTGTTTGTTGCGGAAAACTTGAGAACAGATAGCCAAGATCGAACGTCCCGACCAGCGGAACAAGATTGGCCGAGATCGACGAGCCCGACACCATCAAGTCGATCACACCGAGCTTGACGGAATTGATGACATCGATTTCCTGACCCAACTGGTTGTCGGGGAAGAAGGTGACGTCGATCTGCTCGCCGAGCCCGTTCGCCTTCAGGCTCTTCAAGAGATTGTCGTAATAGACGCGGCCGTTGGCATATTTGGGATCGTTGGGCAGCGACGACGAGCATTTGAGTTTTAACGTCGCGGCCTGCGCGCGACCGACGATCGCGGGCGACACCGCAAGCCACGCGGCAGCTGCCGTCGATGATTTCAACAACACACGACGGCTAACAGGCGCGGTCTTCATAGTGCTTCCTCCCGGCATATTTTTCTTGGGCCGCCATTGATGATCGCGGCTGCTCTATTTGCCCTTGCGCGCAAATGTTGGACCAAACGGAAGTCTCGTGCAAGGGCGGGGTACGGTCACCCGACCGACGCGTGGCTGTCGTGCCCGAAATAGGCGCGTTCGAGCCGCTGCGGCAAATTGGCTTCGCTGGCCGGCGCTTCCAGCACGATGTGACCCTGCACCAGCGCGTAGACGCGATCGGCGGTGGCGAGCGCTTTTTCCAGCAATTGCTCGACCAGCAGCACCGCGATGCCCTGGCTGCGCAGCCTGGCGATGACGTTGAGCACGCGGTCGACGAGGACCGGCGACAGCCCGGCCGACGGCTCGTCGAGCATCAGCAGTTTTGGGCGGCGCACCAGTCCCTGCGCCACCGTCAGCATCTGCTGCTGCCCGCCGCTCAGCGCCCCGCCGCGCTCGTGGCGCTTCTCGGCGATCTCGGGAAAGAACGTCAAGGCTTCCTCGACCCGCGCCGCGCGCTCGCCGCGCGGCAAGTCGTAGCCGGCCAGCAGCAGATTGTCGGTGACGGAAATTTGCGTGAACACGCGATGGCCCTCGATGACATGCACGAGGCCCGCGCGCGCGGCGTCGCGCGGGGTGGCGTTGGTCATGTCACGGCCGTCAAAACGAACCCCGCCGGCATTGACCGGCAGCAATCCCGACAGCGCGCAAAGCATGGTGGTCTTGCCGGCACCGTTGGGGCCGAGCAGCGCCACGACCTCACCCGATGCGATCTTGAAATCGACGCCGTGCAGCACGCGGATCTTGCCGTAGCCGGATTCCAGCCCGGTGACGGACAGCAAGGGTTCAGCCGCCGAGATACGCATTGACCACCTCCTTGTGGACGCGAATTTGCGCGGGTGTCCCGGCGGCGAGCGTGCGGCCGAGATTGAGCACGGTGACTTGGTCACAAATATCGAAGAATCCTTTTGCGGCGCCCGTCGTTGCTGCGGGAGTCCGGTGCAGTGGTTTTCGGCGTGTCGCCGAAATCGCTGCCGATTCAAATTTGAGCCTGATGTGGAGACGTTGTCCAGAGCTTCCGGCCAAGCCGGCGTGACATTGCCGAGAGGGCGCGCCACGTCCTAATCTCGCAGACCCCAACATCCACATTTCCACCGGGGTGCGCGACAACGTCTTCCGCGCCGGCCTGAACTACCACTTCTCTGTCGGCCCGCCGCTCGTCACGGCGAGTTACTGAAACGGCCACAGGACACTGGGACGTTCGCCTTGGGACGTTCGCCTTAAGACGTTCGCCTCGGGCCGATCGCCTCGAATTGCGCCTTTTGTTCATCACTCAGCGTGGCGTAGAAATCCTCAAGCGCCGCACCGACCAGCTTGACGGCCTGCAGCATGGCGTCGAGCCGCTTGCCGGCTGCTGCTAGCCGTGCAGGTGGCGTGAGTGCGTCGTCAGGCCGGCACGAGGCCTTGAGCATGTCCGCTGCCTGGGCGCTGGCGTCCTGGAGGGTCTCCAGGCCCGCGTGTTGCGCGTCGGTCAGGTGCAATCTGGCCTCGATCTCCGCAGTCGGCCATTGCGTGGCCGCAGGTTGCGCGGCGCCACAGCTCTCAACGAACGATCCTTTGGCCCGCTTCGCGGCGGATATCTTGCGCTGATCCTCAACGACCGCATTGAGGCGCGCCTTCTGCTCATCGTCCAGCACACCGTAGAATTTCTCCAGGGCCGGCTGCACCGTCGCCACCGCCGATATCATCGCCTCGATACGCTGCTGCATGGCTTCCAATCTGCCCGGCGCCGTCAGGATCATCTGTGTCGGGCAGGCCACCCGAATTTTCTGAGCGGCCGAGATCGAAGCGTTGGCGAGATCGTCAAGTGCGGCGCGTTGCGCTTCGGTGGGCTCGACCACCTGCTGAACTTGATCAATCGGAAGGCCGGCAATTTCAGGGCTGTCGTCACCGCACATCTGCGCCAACCGATCGGACGCGGTAGTCCGGTGGCGGGAAGAACGCCGCGGCGAATAAAAGTAACCCGACAAGTCATCGTAGCCGTAGGGTGCAAAGATGCCGGCGTAGATATCGGGATAGCCGTAGCCCCAGAACGGGGCGCCGTATCCATAGCCCCACATCGCATAATCATAGATGTCGTAGTAGGCGAACGGCCAGAACACCGGGCCGACCCATCCGTATCCGCCGTTACCGTGTTGCCACCAGCCGTTTGCGCCGCCGCGGTTGTGCCAACCCGCCAGCGCCGCACCGGCGGCAATCCGCGCGCGAGCCGCGGGATTGCCGAGGATGAGCCCTCGTCGCGACGCCCCGGCATGCGAGAGAGAGTTCAGCGCGTTGCGGACGCCATGGGCATTTCGGAACGAAGCCGAATGAGAGAATCCGAATCGGCCGCCCATGTGGTGCCCGCCACCGAAATGCGCAGCGTGAAAGCCGTGGCCTCCGCCATGGAAATGGCCCCCACCATGGCCACCACCACCATGGCCACCTCCTCCATGCCCGCCGCCGTGGCCTCCGCCACCTCGGCCCTGCGCGGCGTTCGACAGCATGATCGCCAGCGCAACAACCACAGTCCCAATAGTCAGTTTTGACATGGCAGCCTCGTCGCGCCATTCGCGCCACCGGAAAAGACCCAAAAATGACGCGAAGGTTCCACTGCCGGGCGGCCGGCCCGTTCCAAAGCACGCGTTGTGCGCGGCGTACCGGAGGAATACCGGCCCTACACCGCCGGCAAGATCTTTCCGGGATTGAAGATATTCTGCGGATCGAGCGCCGCCTTCAGCGCGCGCATCGCATCCAGCGCTTCCGGCCCGAGTTCGGCCCTGAGATATTTCTGCTTGCCCTGCCCGATGCCGTGTTCGCCGGTGCAGGTGCCGCCCATCGCCTGCGCGCGTTCGACCAGGCGATGCATGAAATCCTCGCCGCGCGCCATTTCATCGGGATTGTCGAGGTCGCATACCAGCGAGCAATGGAAATTGCCGTCGCCGACATGGCCGACAATCGGCGACAGCAGATTGAGGCGGTTTAGGTCCTCTTCGGTCTCGGTCACGCAGTCGGCCAGCCGCGAAATCGGAACGCAGACGTCGGTCGCCACCACGCCCGCACCGGGCCGCAGCGCCTTCACCGACCAATAGGCGTCGTGCCGTGCCTGCCAGAGTTTTGTGCGATCCTCCGGCCGCGTGGTCCAGGAAAATTCGCCGCCGCCGCATTCCCTGGCGATCTCGCCGAAGTTCCTGGACTGCTCGGCGACCTCGTTCTCGCTGCCGTGGAATTCGAGCAGCAACAGCGGCGTCTCCGGCAGCGTCAGTTTCGAGTAGGAATTGCAGGCCTTGACTTGCGCCGCATTAAGCAACTCGATCCGCGCGACGGGAATGCCGGTCTGGATCGCCAGTATTGTCGCCTGACAGGCGCCACGCACCGTTTCGAACGAACACGCCGCAGCCGCGATGGTTTCGGGGATGCCGCGCAATTTGATCGTCAGCTCCGAGATGATGCCGAGCGTGCCTTCGGCGCCGACGAAGAGATGCGTGAGGTCGTAACCGGCGGAGGATTTTTTGGCCCGCGTGCCGGTCGTAATGATCTTGCCGTCGCCGCGCACCACTTTGAGCGCCAGCACGTTGTCGCGCATGGTGCCGTAGCGCACCGCGTTGGTGCCGGACGCCCGCGTCGACGCCATGCCGCCGAGTGAAGCGTCGGCGCCGGGATCGATCGGAAAGAACACGCCCTGGTCGCGCAGATACTCGTTCAGCGCCTTGCGGGTGACGCCGGGCTGGATCACGCAGTCGAGATCCTCGGCATGGACTTCCAGCACCTTGTTCATGTCGCGCAGGTCGATGCAAACACCGCCCGCCGGCGCGTTGACCTGCCCCTCCAGCGAGGTTCCGGTACCGAACGCGATCACGGGAACGCTGAAATGAGCGCAAATCCGCACCACATCCTGGATGTCGGAGGTCTCCTGCGCCATCACCACCGCGTCGGGTGGCTGGGGCGGCAACCAGGTGGTGGTATGGGCGTGCTGGTCGCGGACCGCCTGCGAGGTGATCAGCCGGTTGCCGAACCGCGCGGCCAAGGCCTCCACGGCGCTGGCCAGCGCCCGCGGTTCCGGACGTTTCAGTTGATTGGTGATGGTTAGGCCCAAGCGATATCCTCCCGGCTCAAGACCGACCGTGGCAAAGGATATATAAGGGGTCAAGAGAGCGAAATCGAACAATCGGAGATGGATGAATGACCGAGGTGACCGCCGGCGACGATGTGCTGCTCCGGCCCGCGCCATTCCTCGCGTCGGTAATGCAGATCGAGCCGCAATGGATCGACTATAACGGCCATCTCAACATGGCCTATTACAATGTGATGTTCGACCGCGCCATCGACGAATTATGGCTCAAGCTCGGCATCGGGCCCGGCTATATGAAGGCGCGCAACGGTTCGACCTTCACCGCCGAATGCCATGTGAGGTACCTGCGCGAGATTCATCTCGGCGATCCCGTGCAGGTTTCGATCCTGTTGGTCGGCGCCGACGACAAGCGGCTGCATACGTTTGAGGAACTGCGCCACGCCGGCGAGGGCTGGCTGTCGGCCACGTCCGAAAACATGACCATCCACATCGATATGGCCGCGCGCAAGACCGCGGCGTTTCCACCTGACATCCGCGCCCGCATCGAGGCGCTGGCGAACGTGCACGCGGCGCTGCCGCGTCCCGAGGGCATCGGCCGCAAGGTCGCGATGCCCTCGAAATAGCGCCTGACCTGCTATTCTGCCATTGCCTCGCCGGAGCCGCCGAATTCGGCTGGGAAATCCTTCAGCTTTGGCAGGCCATCCCGGATCGGCAGGACCGACTCGGCATAGTTGACGTGAACGCCGGGGGCGAAGGTAAGCGTTGGAATTGTCGCGGCAAATACGTCGACAAGGCCCAACGTCGGATGATTGGTCATCAGGTGCCCGCCACATTTCGAGCAATATTGACGCTGGCTAAGCTCGGTCTTCTGGAACGTGGCGACATGTTCGCTGCCTGAGGTGACCCGTACCGCCTCCGGCTTCCAGAGGCTGAAGGCATTCACAGGTCCACCAGACCACGAACGACACGAGCTGCAGTGACAGTAACCCATGGCCTCCGGTGCGCCCGTAACCTCCAGTTTGACCGCACCACAAAAGCAGCTTCCAGCGTGTGCCATGGTTCTCCCTCCCTGGTTTGTTGTCTGAATTCGTTTGTTGTCGGTCCCAGAAGCACGCACAAGGCGCAACCAATCTGGCGTTGGCGGGCCAGCAGATGCACCGTGTCCCCAATCGGAGGACACGGTGTGGCAATTCCAATCCATCGAGAATATCAGCTAAGGCAGCACATCTCCATCACGGAAGCGCCGCGAGTAAGAAGTGTCGGCGCCGACGCCGTTCAACTCGCCGCTTCGGCTAGACCCGGGTGCGGCCGCGCGCCAGGCCGACCACGGCCGAGACCAGGAACAGCACGATCGCGATGAAGAAGATCGCCTTGGCGATTTCGATGGAAACTCCGGCGATGCCGCCGAAGCCCAAAATGCCGGCGATCAGTGCAATGACCAAAAACGTAACGATCCAACTCAACATGATCCGAACCTCCGATTTTCACGCTCCGCCTCGGTATCCGCGCGGCCACTGACGCCGCGCATCGGCTTCTGGACCAATCCGGCTTCGGAACGAACGTTCCCGGACGTTTCGCTCACCAGCCCCGGGAAAAAATCGCCTGTTGAGGGAACAAAATCGCGGCTGGATGACAAAACGGGCCTGTCCGGAAGCGCGGGATAAAGCTGTCAAATCCGCCGCCAAAACCCTATATGGCCTGCAATCCTGCTATGAAGGCTCCCCTTCACGGCCCCGCGGTGCCATCGTGGGCGGAAGACGAATCGCACATGACCGAGCCGAACCGACTGACCCCTCACGGCGTCCCAGATCACCAGCCCGCAGCCGGCGGCATTGCCGCGCGCGCGCGGGCGGCCGCGACGCCACAATATCTCGCCGGCCTCAATCCGGAGCAGCGCGAGGCGGTGGAAACGCTGGATGGTCCGGTGCTGGTGCTGGCCGGGGCCGGCACCGGCAAAACCCGGGTGCTGACCTGCCGGATCGCGCATATCCTCAGCCAGGGCCGCGCCCGTCCCGGCGAAATTCTCTCCGTCACCTTCACCAACAAGGCGGCGCGCGAGATGAAGTTGCGGCTCGGCCAGATGCTCGGCCAGGCCGTCGAGGGCATGCCGTGGCTCGGCACCTTTCACTCGATCGCCGGGCGAATCCTGCGCACCCATGCCGAGCTGGTGCAGCTGAAATCCAATTTCACCGTGCTCGACGTCGACGACCAGATCCGCCTGTTGAAGCAGCTGTTGCAGGCCGACAATATCGACGACAAGCGCTGGCCGGCGCGCATGCTCGCCGGCCTGATCGACGGCTGGAAGAACCGCGGGCTGATGCCGTCGCAGGTGCCGGCCGGCGAAGCCGCGGTGTTCGGTAACGGCCGCGGCGGCAAGCTCTATGCCCTCTACCAGGAGCGGTTGAAAATCCTCAACGCCGCCGATTTCGGCGATCTGTTGCTGGAGAACATCCGGCTGTTCCGCGAGCATCCTGACGTGCTCCGGAATTACCAGAGCCGCTTCAAGTTCATTCTGGTGGACGAATATCAGGACACCAACGTTGCGCAGTATTTGTGGCTACGGCTGCTGGCGCAGGCGCCGTCGAAGCCGGGAACCTCTCTCTCCTCCGTCATTCCGGGGCACGCCGAAGGCGTGAACCCGGAATCTCGAGATAATGAGGACTCACTTCGAGATTCCGGGTTCGCACCTGCCGGTGCGCCCCGGAATGACGAGGGAAATATCGTCCCGCCGCCCGCCGCGGCCTCGCCCCCCAAAAACATCTGCTGCGTCGGCGACGACGACCAGTCGATCTATGGCTGGCGCGGCGCGGAGGTCGACAACATCCTGCGCTTCGACCACGATTTTCCCGGCGCCAAGGTTATTCGCCTCGAGCGCAACTACCGCTCCACCGGCCACATCCTCGCCGCCGCCTCGCATTTGATCGCGCATAATGAGGGACGGCTGGGCAAGACGCTGCGCACCGAGGACGTCGACGGCGAGAAGGTCACCGTGACCGGCGCCTGGGATTCCGAAGAGGAAGCCCGCGCTATCGGCGAGGAGATCGAGGAGCTGCAGCGCGCCGGCCACAAGCTCAACGACATCGCCATTCTGGTGCGGGCCTCGTTCCAGATGCGCGAATTCGAAGACCGGTTTGTCACGCTCGGCCTGCCCTATCGCGTGATCGGCGGTCCGCGGTTCTATGAGCGCGGCGAAATCCGCGACGCGCTGGCTTACCTGCGCGTGATCAATTCGCCGGCCGACGATCTCGCCTTCGAGCGCATCGTCAACGTGCCGAAGCGCGGGCTTGGCGACGCCACGGTGCAGATGCTGCATGACCACGCCCGCAAGCGCCGCATTCCGCTCTCCGAAGCCGCCCGCGCCGTGGTCGAAACCGACGAATTAAAGCCGAAGGCGCGCGGCGCCCTACGCGACCTGATCGCCAGTTTCGACCGCTGGCGCGCGCAGAGCGAAGTCACCCTGCACACCGAACTCGCCGAGATCGTGCTCGACGAGAGCGGCTATACCGAGATGTGGCAGAAGGATCGTTCCGCCGACGCGGCCGGGCGGCTCGAAAACCTCAAGGAGCTGGTGCGCTCGATGGAGGAATTCGAAAACCTGCAAGGTTTTCTCGAGCACATCTCGCTGGTGATGGACCGCGATAGCGGCGGCGAGGATGATTTGGTGTCGCTGATGACGCTGCATTCCGCCAAAGGGCTCGAATTCGACAGCGTGTTCCTGCCCGGCTGGGAAGAGGGATTGTTTCCGAGCCAGCGCACCCTCGACGAACAGGGCCGCGCCGGGCTCGAAGAAGAGCGCCGGCTTGCCCATGTCGGGCTGACGCGGGCGCGCCGCCGCGCCAAACTCTATTTTGCGACCAACCGGCGGATTCACGGCACCTGGTCGACCACGATCCCGTCGCGCTTTCTCGACGAATTGCCGGCGCATAATGTCGAGATCACGGAGTCAAAGGGCGGCTCGGGCTGGGGCGGCTCCGGCGGCTACGGCCCCTCGCGTTTCGACAATGTGGAATCCTTCGGCTCGAGCTACACGACGCCGGGCTGGCAACGCGCGCAAGCCAACCGCGCCCGCGGCCAGGGCGGCCGCAATGGCCAGGCCGGCGGCGGTTTCAATGAAGACCAGTCGCCGTTCTCAGGCGGACGCGGCGACGCTTCAGGCTCGCGCGGCGGCACGGGCGGCTTCTCGCGCGGCAAACGCGCGCCGATGACCATCGAAGGCGAATTGGTGGCAAAATCCACCGGCACAGCCTCGGAGTTTTCACTCGACGACCGCGTGTTCCACCAGAAATTCGGCTACGGCCAGGTGGTGAAGATCGACGGCAACAAGCTCACCATCGCGTTCGAGAAGGCCGGCGAAAAGAAGGTGGTCGATAGTTTTGTGGAGCGGGTGTAATTCTCCCACGCTCAACGTAGACTAGCTCTCATTAGCCTTCCATCATATGATCGATGGGGGGCAGGTGATGCTGAGAGATAGTCGTGATATTATCAGACGCCTGGAGGCGGATGGTTTCAAGCTGGTTAGCGTGCGAGGGTCCCATCACAAGTTTCGTCATCCGGTATCAAAAAAGATGGCGATTGTCACTCATCCGAAGCGAGACCTGCCGCTTGGCACTGTTCGTGCAATTTACCGGCAGGCGGGCTGGGAAAAGGATTAGGAGATCGCGATGCCGCACTACATCGCATTGATCCACAAAGATATCGACAGTTGCTATGGCGTGTCGTTTCCGGACATTCCCGGTGTAATCACGGGCGGTGACACTATTGACGAAGCCATGCAGCAAGCCGCTGAGGTTCTGGAATTTGCCGCAGAGGACTGGACTAACCCTGACGGGTCGACCGGTTTCAAGCCGCCAAGCACCATCGATGAGTTGCGCAAGGACCCAGAGTTTCTTGAAGATGCAAGGGACGCCGTCGTCGCGCTGGTCGAATTTCCCGCTCGCGCCCACGCGGCTGAATGAAAGTGGTGGACGCTGACTGGAACGGCGGATGTATCCGCCCCAAAACCCTGCCGTCGATTGCGGCGAGCCCGGCGCCGATCGGGGCGAGGCCGGCGAAATGTCTAACGTCCAGGCGTTCTCAAGACGTAGCCGAGCGACTCTGCCGCCAGACCACGAAGCAAAACGGCACGGCGTTGTTGAGCAGGTCCATCCCGCCGAATGCGAGCCAGGCCAACCTTCGCGCCCGGCATCCTCGTGCCGAGGGCCCTCACCGGCCCATTCAGGATCATTGCGGCCAGTCCGACGCGCAGGAAAACGATGGCAAAGAGCGGCAAGATCTTGATCAGGACGGCAGCGAAGAAGAACGAACCGCCCCACAACACCGACAGCAGCAGCAGCGCGAGCCACTCGCCTCTATTCATGCCGTGGTTAACGAGAACCTCGGTCGCCATTGGTTTTTCATCGCCCGTTAACGCCGATCATCCGCGCGCCCCGGCCGGCGGCTGCGCGGTTTTCACCGCGGAATGCGTCAGGGACGTTGTCCGAGATGGAACCTCGGTGCGCCGCCCGATTTCCGAAACATGGCGCAAAAGCTGGCCGATCCGCCGCCTGAGCCGCCGATTCCGGCGCGCAATCGATCTTTGGAGAGGCAAGCGAGGTGCCGCAATGGCGCCGACGCTGACACTCGCGAACCAGGCCTCCAACAGGAGACCAACGAATTACATCGCAATTTAACGAATTTTTAGAAGCAATACTTCTTCGCCACTTTTACGGAAAACTTGCGTCTGCGTTCTATGCTCGCTGGCCATATCACTGGTGGGCGTGATTGCGGCGTAAGGTTTGCCATAATGAGTGACGTAAAAACGTTTCTGATGGGGTTGGACGAGGCGATCCAGCGGGGGACGCCTGAAAGCCGCTTGAAGGCGCTGTGGCATACCACCGACCTGATGATCACCGGCCGCTATAGCGAGGACGAGATATGGACCTTTGGCGAGGTGATCGGACGGCTCGCGGACGAGATCGAAGTGGCGGCCCGGGCGCAGCTTTCAAAGCAGCTCGCCCGCTTCGACCAGGCCCCGGTCAATATCATCCACAAGCTTGCCTTTGACGACGAGATCGAAGTCGCGGGGCCGGTGCTCCAGGAGTCCGAGCGATTGGAGCCTTACGCCCTGATTGCCAACGCCTGCATCAAGAGCCAGACCCATCTGCTCGCGATCTCGAAGCGAAAATCGATCGACGAGACGGTCACCGACGAGCTGGTGACGCGCGGCAATCAGGAGGTCGTGAAGTCGGTCGCCAACAACAATGGCGCGCGGCTCTCGGATTTCGGTTTTCTGCACTTGATCACGCGCGCCGAGGGCGATTCCATCCTCGCCGAGCAGCTCGGGCTGCGCAAGGATATCCCCAGGCATGTGTTCCAGCAGTTGATCGCCAAGGCGTCGGAAGACGTGCGAAAGCGGCTGGAACACGAGCGTCCCGGCATGGTCGATCAGATCCAGTCCTCGGTGACCGACGTGGCGGGCGAGCTGCAGTCGAAGTTCGGCCCGGTTTCGCGAACCTATTTTGTCGCCAAGCGGGTGGTGGCGACGCAGCATCGGCTGGGCAATTTGAACGAGACCAGCATATCCCTCTACGCGCGGTCCCATAAGATCGAGGAGGTCACGATCGGGCTGTCCTTGTTGTGCGGCTTGCCGGGCGACGTGATCGAACGGGCCTTGCACGACAAGAACCGGGAAATGCTCTTGATTTTGTGCAAGGCCCTCGATTTTTCGTGGGCGACGACAATGTCGCTGCTTTTCCTCGGCGCCAAGGATCACCGCATCACCGCCCAGGACCTCAATGAGCTGGAAAAGGAATTCGGCCGCCTCAACGTCGAGACATCGCGGAGCGTTCTGAAATTCTATCAATCGCGCAAGAGCGCCGCTGCGGTCGCCGATTCCGGTGCGCGGCGACCGTCCACCGCGGCAGGGGCATCGAGATGAGCGATCTGAAATTTGGCGGGGGACCATCGGCACTGACCTTCGGCACGGCCGCCCGTAAACGCCCCGGCGTCGCATCCGACGAACCGGCGGCGGATAAATCCCTGGACGCGGCCTGGCTCGTGCTCGAAGCCGCCAACGATCTCGACGACCATGCGACGGTCGAGGTCTGCCGGCGGGTCATCGATGCGAGCCTGAACGGAACCGCGGTCTCGCAATCCGACCTGCAACTCATTCTCGATTATTTCAGGTAATTCCGGCCCCATGCTGGATCGGTGCTGGCTCCGTTGAAGGGCGGACCGGTCCCCGCCCGCCTGACCTCCCCATATGACCTGGCTTTGCGACGCTTGCGCGATTGCCGTGGCGTCCCTATCTGTCGATGTCACACCTGTCTCGATCCGGCCTCCCAATCCGCAAAGCCGCGGCCGGCCTCATTTTTCAATTTTCCCTCATCATCAAGTCCGGCATGTCCCCCATCATATCCGTTGCAAATCTGTCGAAAATCTATGGCTCCGGTTTCAAGGCGCTTGGCAACATCAATCTGGAAATCAACCGCGGTGAGATCTTCGCGCTGCTGGGGCCGAACGGCGCCGGCAAGACCACGCTGATCAGCATCATCTGCGGCATCGCCAATCCGACCGCCGGCAACATCACCGTCGACGGCCACGACATCGTCAAATCCTATCGCGCGGCGCGCGCGATGATCGGCCTGGTGCCGCAGGAACTGCACACTGACGCATTTGAGTCGGTGTGGGCGACGGTGAGCTTCAGCCGCGGCCTGTTCGGCAAGCCGAAAAATCCTGCCCATATCGAAAAGGTGCTGAAGGACCTGTCGCTGTGGGACAAGAAGGACGCCAAGATCGTGACGTTGTCCGGCGGCATGAAGCGCCGGGTGATGATCGCCAAAGCGCTGTCGCACGAGCCGCAAATATTGTTTCTCGACGAGCCGACCGCCGGCGTCGACGTCGAACTGCGCAAGGGCATGTGGGAAGTGGTGCGGCAGCTGCGGGCCTCCGGCGTCACCATCATCCTCACCACGCATTACATCGAAGAGGCCGAGGAAATGGCCGACCGCATCGGCGTCATCAACAAGGGCGAGATCATCCTGGTCGAGGAAAAAGCCCAGCTGATGGACAAGCTCGGCAAGAAGCGGCTGAAGCTGCATCTGCCAAGCAAGATCGAGGCGATCCCGTCCGTACTCGCGCCCTACAATCTCGAATTATCGGACGGCGGCTGCGAGCTGACCTACGATTACGACACCAAGGGCGAGCGCACCGGCATCACCAGCCTGCTCAGCGACCTGCGCGGTGCCGGCATCCGCTTTTCCGATCTCGACACCATGCAATCCTCGCTCGAAGACATCTTTGTCAGCCTGGTGAGGGCGCCATGAATTTGAGGGCGGTCCGCGCGATCTATCTGTTCGAAATGGCGCGCACCTGGCGCACCATCCTGCAAAGCATCGTCTCGCCCGTGGTGTCGACGTCGCTGTATTTCGTGGTGTTCGGCTCGGCGATCGGCTCGCGCATCACTTCCGTCGAAGGCGTCAGCTACGGCACCTTCATCGTGCCGGGATTGGTGATGCTGTCGGTCCTGACGCAGAGCATCGCCAACGCTTCGTTCGGCATCTACTTCCCGAAATTCGTCGGCACCATCTACGAGCTATTGTCGGCGCCGATCTCCTATTTCGAGATCGTACTCGGCTATGTCGGCGCCGCCGCCACCAAATCGATCGTGCTCGGCCTGATTATCCTGTTGACCGCCGGCCTGTTCGTGCCGCTGCATATTCAGCATCCGGTGTGGATGCTGACGTTCCTGGTGCTGACGGCGGTGACCTTCAGCCTGTTCGGCTTCATCATCGGCATCTGGGCCGACGGTTTCGAAAAACTGCAGATGATCCCGATGCTGGTGGTGACGCCGCTGACCTTCCTCGGCGGCAGTTTTTATTCGGTGAACATGCTGCCCTCGGGCTGGCACACCATCACGCTGTTGAACCCGGTGCTCTATCTGATCTCCGGTTTCCGCTGGAGCTTTTACGAGATCGCCGACGTCAGCGTGCCCTTGAGCCTCGGCATGACGCTGAGCTTCCTCGTCATCTGCATGGTCGTGGTGTGGTGGATCTTCAAGACCGGTTATCGGCTCAAAAATTGACGCGCAATGTCATTCCGGGCGCGCTGAAGCTCGACCCGGAATGACGCCGGACTGATTTACCGGAAGCAGTGGAAACGGTCGTAGCGATCATAGTAACCGCGGCATCGAGAGTGATGCCCATAGGGTATTCCCAGCACGCCATGAATGGCGCCCACCGCGCCGCCGACGCCGGCACCGACCGCGCCGCCGACCACCCCGCCCACGGGGCCGGCCACCCGGTTGCCTTCCGCCGCCCCCTCCCGCGCGCCGCGCACGATGCCTTGCGCATGACCTGGTCGGGGGATCGCGAGTAATGCGAAGGCGAGGGCGGCAGCCGCAAGCAACTTCACCGGTAAACCTTCCGGCATCGCTGCCGCCTTGATCTTGTTCATCTGAATTCCCTGGTTGTCGGCCGCGATTGCGCGGGCCGGGCGGAAATCTCTAACGCCGATGCGGCTAAATGGTTGCACGACTGTGACGAATTCGGTCCGGCGAGACCGCACGGAAAATCCCGCGGCCGGCCTGATAACACCCCGCCGGCGCCTTGTTTGCGCCCTGCCGCAGATTAACGATCCCCCTAACGCGGCGCTGGAACCTAAGCCGAATTCCGGGCATATTAAGTTCGGGGGGGACGGAGAGCGTGCTTGCAGTCAGGGCCCGGAGGCCAAAGGTATTAAAATGCGTTCCTTCCTCGTTGCTTTCGCTGGCCTGATGCTGTTCGCCACCGGCGCCGCACAGGCCAAAGTCTCCATCACCGTCGACAAGAATGCGCAATTGATGACCGTCGACGTGGACGGCGTCGAGCGCTACCAGTGGCCGGTCTCCACCGGCAATCCGTCGCACGAGACGCCGAACGGCACCTTCCGCGCCTTCCGCATGGAGGAAGACCACTACTCCAAGGAATTCGACGACGCGCCGATGCCGCACTCGATCTTCTTCACCAAGATCGGCCATGCCATTCACGGCACCGATTCCGAAGGCAAGCTGGGCATACCGGTCTCGCACGGCTGCGTAAGGTTGTCGCGCGCCCACGCCTCGACGCTGTATGCGCTGGTGCAACAGGAAGGCGTGCTCAACACCACCGTGACGCTGACCGGCTCATCGCAGATCGCGCTGGCGCGCAATCCGCGACGGGGCGCCAACACCGCCGTCGCGCGCCGCGACCCGGCGCAGCAGGACGAGCAGCCCTACGGCTCCGCCGGCGAACCCGTCGTGCTGACGCCGCAGCAGCCGCAGCAAGCCCAGTATCCGCAGGAACGGCCCGATGACGGTTACATCTATCCGGCCGACGGCAACCCGGACGTCGCGCGCTATCCGGCGCCGCGCGGCAGCAACCGCCGCCTCTATGACGCGCAGGCCTATCCGCAGCAGCGCTATTATCAAGACAATCGCGGCTACGCGCCGCAGGTCCAATATCCGCCGCAGGTCCAATATGCGCCGCAGGTTTATGCGCCGCGGCCGTCTTACCAGCCGCGCGGGTTTTTCGATTGACGGGGAAGGCGGGCTTGTTGATCAAGCCCGCGACCCCGTCCGGCGGCCATCCACCGGCGGTTCGGAAAATTGACATTCGGCGGACCGCCCGTATTGTCACCGTTCATTCCTTCCTGGTGAGCGGCATGACGGAAGAGCAAATCTCGGAACTTTGTGTTGCTTCGCTGGCCAAGGTGCTGCGGATTCCGAAGGACCGCATCAAGACCGACGAAAAATTCAACCGGCTCGGGCTCGATTCGGCGATGGTGGTCTATGTCATGATGGAGCTGGAGGAGAAGCTCGGCGTCGAGCTTTCGCCGGACGATTTCTACGATCATCCGACGGTCGATCAGCTCACACGTTTGCTTGCCGAGAAGCATGCGGCGCGTTCCGCCGCGTAAGGCGCGCGATTGCCAGGCATCGTTAGCGACATGGAGATTTTTTCCTCGCTTGTCACGCTGCTGGCGCATCGCGCGGAATCCCAGCCGGATGACCGCGCCTATATATTCCTCTCGGACCGCGGCACGGAAGAAGCCGTCCTGACCTTTTGTCAATTGCACGACGCCGCGCGGGCGCTGGCGGCGCGGCTGACGAATGTGGCAAAACCAGGCGATCGCGCCATTCTGGTGTTTCCGCCCGGCCTCGAATTCCTGGTCGCCTTCTTCGGCTGCCTGATCGCCGGGGTGATCGCGGTGCCGATGATGGTGCCGCGCCGGCAGAGCACGCGGGATTCCAGTGCCGGGATCATGGCGAATTGCGAACCCGTGGTGGCGCTCACCAGTCCCGCTTTCGCGATCCGCAGCGATTTGCAGGCCCGCTTTGCGAGCGAACGGCTGCAGTGGCTCTCGGTCGATCTGACCCAAATCGGGGACGGCGCCGCCGATCTGCCACAGCCGAAGCCGGACGCGATCGCCTTCCTGCAATATACCTCGGGCTCGACCTCCGAGCCCAAGGGCGTCGCCGTCAGCCACGCCAATCTGCTCGCCAATCTGGAGATGATCCGCCTCTCGCTCGGCAACACCAGACAATCGACCTATGTCAACTGGGTGCCGCTCTATCACGACATGGGTTTGATCCTGAACGCCCTGGAGGCGCTCTATGTCGGCGCGCTCTGCGTGCTGATGGCGCCGAACGCATTCATGCAGCGGCCGCTCAACTGGCTGCGGGCGATCCATCACTATCGCGCCGAGGTCGGCTGCAGCCCGAATTTCGGCTATGACCTGTGCGTCAGCCGATATCGCGCCGACCAGATGGACGGCATCGATCTCTCCTCCTGGAGGGTCGCGCTCAATGGCGCCGAGCCGGTTCACGCCGAAACCATAAGGCGCTTCAGCGAGACCTTTGCCGGCCACGGTTTCAATGCGAACGCCACCTTCCCGGCCTATGGCATGGCGGAGGCGACCTTGCTGATCGCGGGCGGCCGCCGGGGTGCGGCTCATGTGACGCGCCCCGTCAGCCGATCCGGTCTTCAGGCCCACGCGGTTCGTGCAGCGGTCGATGAAACGGATATTCAGACATTGGTCAGCTGCGGCCGGGAGCTTACCGGCGAGCGGATCGCGATCGTCGATCCCGACCGCTGCGTACGATTGCCTTCCGGCCAGGTCGGCGAAATCTGGGTCAGCGGACCGAATGTCGCGCGTTATTATTGGCGCAACGACGAAGCCTCGAAGACCAATTTGAACGCGCAAATCGCGGCCGACGACGATGGGGCCTGCTGGCTGCGGACCGGCGACCTCGGCTTTCTGGACGAAACGAGCGAATTGTTCATCACCGGCCGGATCAAGGACCTCGTCATCATCAGAGGCATCAATCATTATCCGCAGGATATCGAGCACACCGTGCAGGCCCTGCATCCGGCGCTGCGCCAGAATTGTGGCGCGGCCTTTTCGGTGACCGGCGATGAAGGCGAGGAAACCCTGGTCGTCGTCCAGGAGATCGAGCGCACCGAGCGCAACAAGATCGATTCCGTTGAAATGACGGGCCTGATCCGCGAGGGGGTAGCCGATCAGCACGAGCTGTTCGCCCGTCACATCGTGCTGATCCGGCAAGGAAGCCTGCCCAAGACCACCAGCGGCAAGATCCAGCGCAGCCTTGCGCGCAGGTTGTGGCTCGAAGGGCGGCTCGACGCCATGACCGCGGACGCCGACTGATCAGAAATCGATCTCGGCGGCCTCGCCGAGACGAAGGCTGGCGACGACGCCCTCCTGCACCTTAAGCGCGATTTTCGCGCGGTAATGAATGACGTCGACAAAGTTCAGGGGATCGCGGGTCAGGGCGTTGTCGATCCGGTAATCGATCAAATTACTATGCGGCCGGCCGGCCACGATGCGCTTGAATGCAGCCTTGCAGGCTTCGCCTTCCGCTGCCTCGCGGGTGCCGGGCTGTGGGACGATCGCATAGTAGACCGGCGGCATCAGCACGACGACCGGCACATCGGCCGGCAGCTTTTCGACCGCGGCGTCAAGCAGCGTTGCAAGCGGGAAGACATCGCTGACCTCGCCGGTGAACGCCGGCTCTTGCTCGGGCGCGATCGTCGGGTGCTTGTCGCGTGGGAACACATCCTCGTAGTTGAAGAAGCCGTCCGGCGCGATGGGCTTCTGCATGCCGCGCCAGATCATGATCCTTTGGTAAGCGTGATTGACGGCGCGCCAGGAGAACAGCCGGCCGGCATAGGCAAGCGAACTCTCGCCATAGAGCCAGAACGGAAACGGATTCTTGAGCCGCGGCGCCGGATCGTGGGTGCACCAATTGCCGTCGGGAACGATCACCAGTGCGCCGATATGCGGATGATGCCGGACGAAAAAATCCAGTATCGCGAGCTGCCCGCGCGGATCGGAGCCGGGTGCGGTCAATTGCACGAAGTGCTTGCCGGTCGCCTGCGACAGCTCCGCCGGATTGAGGCGCTGCCCGGTCGAATTGCCGAAGATCGCGGAATCGAATTGCGGATCGCGCGCCCGGCTGGCGTCGGCGGTGGATTCGGTCGAGTCGGCGACGCCCACGATGCCGAGCAGACCGAACCGCCCGCTGTCATAGGGATCGACCGCGATCATGACGGCCAGCACCAATAACGCGCCGAGCGCGAGCGCGCCGACAAAGGCCGCAAGACAGCGGCCGCATTGGATGGCGTCGTCAGAACTTGAAATAGACGAATTCATAGACGTCCTGGTCTCCGAGTTCGATCAACAGCGCCAGCATGGCGATACCCAGCAAACCAGCCAGCAGCGGCCTCGGCTTGCGGGTCAACAGCTCGATAACGTCCTGGCTCGCCGGCAACAGGCAGGCCGCCAGCGCGGCCACAATGATCGGCAGCAAGTGCCGCACCCGGCTGAGATCCGGCAGCGTCCCGAGGCCCTGAAAAACATGCCACGCGGCATCCAGCGTTCCGGCACGGAAAATCACGCCGGTCAGCAGCACGACACCAACGGTCAGCATCCATCCGAGCAGCGCCGGCAATCTCGGACCATAGCGGCGCCAGAGCGAGCAAACCAGCAGCGCCACGCCATGCAGCGTTCCCCAAAGCACAAACGTCCAGCTCGCGCCGTGCCACAGGCCGCACAACGCCATGGTCACAAGCAGCGCGCAAAAATACTGCACGGCGAGATACCGCCGCGGCAGGATGCGGGCGTTGGCGAGCGGGTGAAACACATAGTCGCGCAGGAACAGCATCAGCGTGATGTGCCAGCGCTGCCAGAAATCCTGAATGCTGGTGGCGCGAAACGGGGCGTTGAAGTTGAACGGCAGCTGGACGCCGAACAAGAGTCCGAGGCCGATCGCAATGTCCGAATAGCCGGCGAAGTCGTAAAAAATCTGGAAGCCGAAGCAGAGCGCCAACCAGGCCTCCCCGTCCGCCACGACACCGAGCCTCGCCTGTTCGTAGATCGGATCGAGCAGCCTTCCCATCCGGTCGCCGAGCACGATCTTCTCGAACAGGCCCATCACGATAAAGGTGGTGCCGAGGCAAAACTGGCGCTGCCAGCCGGGCGCATACACCTGGCGGCCATACTGGTGCATGACCTCGGACCATCGCGCCAAGGGTCCCGCGATCGCCTGCGGGAAGAACGAGATGTAGAGCGCGTAGCGGCCAAGCGAAAAAGTCGGCGCCTTGCCGCGCCGCAGATCGACCAGATACATGATATGATGGAAGGTGAAGAACGAGATGCCGAGCGGCAGCACGATATCGAAATGCGGCATCGGCCGGCCCAGCAGCAGGCCAAGATTATACGTGAAGAAGTTGGCGTATTTGAACACGCCGAGCACGGCCAGATCGATGACGATCGCCGCCGTCACGATCGCCTTCTGTTTGGTCATCGCATAGGCCCGCATCGCCAGCCAGTTGACCAGGATCGACAGCGCCAGCAACACGATGAACGGCGGATTCCAGTAGCTGTAGAAGGCAAAGGACAACAGTACCAGCGTCCCGATCCGCAACCGCGGATGCGGATCGGCAAGGCGATAGATCAGGATGGCAGCGGGCAGGAATCCGAGCAGGAACGGATAATCGTTGAACAGCATCGGCCTAAGATCTCGGGCATTTCGTCATCTGCGCCAGCCCCCGGTTATTCAATCCGGCACGCTCGGCCGATTTCCCGGGAGGCTTCTTGATTAACCGCGTTCGAGTTCGGGCTCGGCATCGGGCTCTGTCCGGGCTTGCTGACGCGTCAGGCGAAGCGCGATCTTCTCGCGACTGGGGACTTTCACGTTCCAGGCGAGGCCCACGAGTTCCAGCAGCCGGATCAGCAGATACCCGGGATCGAATTGGAACCAGCGGAGCCCGAACGCCGCCGAATATGGAAAGGCATGGTGATTGTTGTGCCACCCCTCGCCCCACACCAACCACGCCATCACGCCGAGATTGCGGCTGTTGTCGTCGCGCGTAAAGAACGGCCGCGAGCCGAAAACATGCATCACCGAATTGATCGCCGACATCGACTGCTCGACCACGAACATGCGCACGATGCCGCCCCAGAGCAACCCGGTGAGCACGCCCCACCAGCTTCCGGTCGCAAGCCCGCCGATCGCAGCCGGGGTCACTAGACCAAGCATCACCCAGGCATAGTAATGACGATTGACCGCAACCAGCGTGCGTTCCGCCATCAGGTCCGGGACGTAATGCGCCACGTTCGGGTAATCATGCTCGATCATCCACGTCAGATGCGCATGCAGGAAACCCAACAGGCGCCCGAAATGGCTGGTGCCGTGCAGATTGGGTGAATGCAAATCGCCTTCATGGTCGGAGAGCTCGTGATGCCGCCGATGCATCGCGACCCACGAAATCATCGGACCGCGTCCTGCCATCGACCCCATGACGATGAACATGCAGCTCATCGCCACGCTCGTCGAAAACGCGCGATGGGTGAAGAGACGGTGATAGCCGACCGTCAGGCCAAGACCCGTGATCAGCCACATGCCGAAAAACAGGCTGATTTCGAGCGCGCCAATGGGCCGGTAAAACAATAGCCCCAATGCGACAAGCGTACCGAGAACGGGCAACACGTCGAAAATGATAAAATGCCGCCGCTGAATCTTGTGAAGATGGCGGCTTCTGATTATCCGATTGTCGCGCATATTCACAACGATTCCAGGGGGCAACAACACGATATCACTACATAGTCCAGCCGGTGGTTACAACCCAAGCGATTGGCAATGTTGCTGTTCTGTTGGAACCGTGTCGCGGGGGTGACAGGGCGGGCGCACAGGCGCCATTCGTCAGGCCGCGAACCAGGCAGCCGGTCACGTCCTATTTGAACGCGCGCTCCCCACGCTCGGCGGTTTTGCGGACGGCATCGGCGAAGGCGCGGGCGACCGGCTCGAGAATCTCCGGACCGGTGGTTCGCAGATCGTCGGCCGGGGTATGGAAAAAGCGATGCAGACCAGCGATGCCGAAAAAATTGGCATAGCCGGCAGTCTGGACGTCGCGCAACTCGCCGACCGCCTGCTTCTCCGCGACCAGGCGCGTGGCCGTGATCGCGGCAAAGGTTTCGCCGACCAGAGGCGCGGCGGACGGGCTTAGCACCAAAAAGCGAAGCGCATCGTCGACCTTATGTTCGGTCGTGAAACCCTGGGGCCCCACGGTCCAGGCGAAGCAGGCGTTGGAGGCGCCGAGATGCACCCAGGCCAGCGTATCCCGCGGCGAAGGCGCGCCCTGCTTGAGAAACAACTCCATGCCGCCATGACCGATTTCGTGGCCGGCGGTAGCGACAAAGACAAAATCGCCGGAAAGCTTCTCCGCCGCGACCATGCGGACCAGCGCCAGAAAATTGGCGATCCCCGGCCCGCGCTCGCAGACGCAAGAGTACCAGCCGGTCATCGGGGTCGACACCACGATGGCCGGCCCGTTGCCGGTGCCGAGCCGGGCAACGACGTTGCGGCCGGCGACATTTTGCTCGTAGTGGCCGACGACGTCCAACGTCACTGGCGCTCCCGAAGCCATCGCGCGCTCGAACAGGCCGCGATCCCGTCCGGCGACGACCACCACCGGCACCGGCCAGGGCTTGTCCTCCTGCGTCACATTGTAGGCAAATCGGTCATCGCCGGGATTGCCGATCGTCAGCAGGATGGCCTCCGGACCGCGGCCTGCGGCCTGCGCAATCGCCGCGCGATGCGCCGGGCCGAGATAGGCGCCGCGGTCATAGGGCAATTCGATCCACAGGATCTTGCCGGCAACCTCGCCCTCGCGCGCGACCGGCGCCGTCAGGTGGAACGAGCTCTTGTCTTCCGGCGGCCACCAGAACGGCGTTGCATCGACCGTGGCGCCATCGGCTTGAGCGGTCGCGCGCTCGACAATATATTGCCGGCCGAGCACCACGGACTGGAACTCGACACTGAAGCCGGCCGCCTGCAATTCGCCGGCGATCCAGTCGGCGGTCGCACGATCGCCGGGCGAGCCGAACCGGTGCGAACCGAAGGCGGCATAGCGCTCGACATCAGCGTAGAGATTGGCTCCCGCCAGGAAATCTTTGGCCATACCGGGTTGTTCGAACAGCAAAGTCATCACCATCCCGATGAGAATGCACCATCGCCACATCCCGCCGCCCCCGCAAAAAGACCTTTATTCGACCACCCGGTACATCGGCGGCCGCTTGCGAACGGGGTCGAGCAGCGACCAATCGCCCTGCTCGACGACATGCCCTTTGGGAAAAGGCGGCCGCGGCTCCTGGCCGAGCGAGCGCATCACCCGGTCATCCCGGTAATAACAAAGCAGCACCACGCGAACCAGCGCGGTCAGCGCTGCGCCGCCGGCCTCACGAAAGGCGGCGGCCACCTCGATGCGGCACGCCGGTTCGAGGTCGGCGAAGGCGCCACCGGCGAGCGTCGTGAGATGCGCCAGCGCGCGGCAGACATCGTCGCGGTCACGCTCGAGGCTTTTCAGGATGTCGGCAAAAATCCTTTCATCATCGGCGCCCGGCACGTCATAGGCCGAACTCGGCGGAATGATGATCCCAGCCAGCGCGCGAAAATCGCGGACCTGTTCGGGGGTAAGGTCGTCATGGGGCATGTCGATCTCTCCTGAGATCATGATCCGATTGAATCGGATCATGATCTCATCTCTATGTTTGCGCATGATCCTATCGGAAAACCGGTTCCCACTTTTCCGGATCATGCTTTAGTCGAACAAATCAGCGAGGCGCTGCTTGATGCTGTCGGCGATATAGAGCGCCAGCGCCTGGATGGTCGAGGTCGGATTGACACCGCCGGAAGTCACCCAGATGCTGCCATCGACGATGAACAGGTTTTTGACGTCATGGCAGCGGCCCCATTCGTTGACCACCGAACGCTCGGGGTCGGTGCCCATCCGCGCGGTACCGAGCAGGTGCCAGCCGCCATTGAGGATCGGGCTTTCGACGCAGATATTGCTGGCGCCGGCGGCGGTGAGGATTTCCCTCGCCCGCGCGATGCCATGCTGCATCATCTTGTGGCTGTTGGCGCCGATGGTGTAATCGATCTTCGGCGCCGGGATGCCGCTGGAATCCTTCAGCACGGGATCGAGCGTGACCCGGTTGTGCTCTTCGGGAAGGTCCTCGCAGATCGCCGACAGGCCGATGCGGCGGTTGACGAGCTTGCGATAGGCCGAGTGATGCTCCTCGCCCCAGGGCAGCCTTCTCGCCGCCGAACTGACGATCGCCTCGAAAATCGAGCCGACGCCGCGGCCGAACTGAAACGCATAGCCCCGCACGAAATCGCGCCTGGGGTCGGTCTCGTAAAATTCCTGGCTCCAGAGACATAATGGCGGGCCTTGATTGCCGTCGAGCGGCTCATCGACATAGCCATAGTTCAGGGCATAGGGATGAAACATCAGGTTCTTGCCGACCAGCCCTGACGAATTGGCGATGCCGTTGGGGAATTTCGCCGACACCGAATTGAGCATCAGCCGCGGCGTGCCGACGCCGTTGCAGGCGAGGATCACGACCTCGGCCGGCTGAAAATGCTCTTTGCCCTCGGCATCGTAATAGATGACGCCCGACGCCATGCCTTGCGCGTCGACCGTGATTTCGCGCACCCGGCACAGCGTGCGCAATTCGACGCCGGCGCGGATCGCAAGCGGCCAATAGGTGATATCGGTCGAGGCCTTGGCGCCCTGCGCGCAGCCCGGCGTGCAATGGCCGAGATTGATGCAGCGCGCCCGCCCTTCGTAGTCGATGGTGGCGATGGTGGTGTCGGAGGCCCACCAGTGCCAGCCCAACGCATTCATCGCCTTGCCGAAGCGCGCACCCGATTTGCCGAGCGGCAGCGGCGGCATCGGCGGCTGCTTTGGCGGATAGGCAGGATCGCCGGCAAGACCGGAGACGCCCATCATGCGGTCGTTCTCGGCGAAATACGGCTCCAATGTCGCGTAGTCGATCGGCCAATCGTCGGCGACGCCGTCGAGCGTCCGCACCTTGAAGTCGGAAGGATGCAGCCGCGGAAAATGCGCGGTGTACATGATGGTAGAGCCGCCGACACCGTTGAAATTCACCACCTTGATCGGCGAATTGGCATCGTTGATCGGATAATCGGTCGGCCGGGCGCGGCGGTTGGGATTGATGGCGAAATCGGAAAACAGCCGCGCCTCCCAGTCCCGGCCGTTGCTGGGATAGTCGGTAGATTTCACCCAATCGCCCTGCTCGAGGCAGAGAATCCGCATTTTTGTGTCGGCGAGACTCCACGCCACGGCGGCGCCCGATGCTCCCGAACCGATGATCAGGACATCGACTTTGTCGTGCATCGAAACTTCCTCCTACCGCAGTCCTGCCGACCGAGGGTTAGCGTGGTGCGTTCATGAGCGACCTCAGTGCGCCTTGCCTTGCCCTCACTGTAGACCCGCGCCCCGCAGTCCTTCGATGAGGCGTTCACGTACCGCATCACCCATCTCGGAATGCCTGTCAATCCAGGCAAGGCTCAAGGCGGGCTGCCGCTGTTTTAGATCGCCTAACGCAGACCGCGCACTCTCGATATCGCCGTCGAGCGCATATGCAGCGACCAGCAATCGCCGCGCATTAATGAACTCGGGCCGCTCGCTTATGGCCTTCCGATACCATTCCGCCGCGGCGCCGTAGCGACCTGCAGCGAAGTGAGCGGTGCCATAGCGAACCAAAAACAGATGTTTCTGCGGATCGCGAGGGCTGATCCGCAACGCCCGCGCGGTATGTTCTATTGCTTCTTCGACGCGGCCGACCGCGGCGAGCGCGCGTCCTAGATTACTGTGAGCCAGCGCGAAGTTTGGGTTCAGTTCGACAGCTTTCGAGAGACACACGATAGCCTCATCGTGTCGACGCATTTGAATGGCGAGCGATCCGACGGCCATATGCACCCAGGGATCATCGCGGTCGAGAGCAACCGCTCTTCGGGCAGTCTCCATCGCCGCCAAATAGACCGGGGTTTCGTCTTCTTCCCAGCCACTGAAAGCCATGATGCCCCGCACATGGGCAAGCAATGCGAGCGCACGCGCATACTCTGGATCGCGCTCGATGGCTTGCTCCAGCCACATTTGGGCCGTCCGGAAGCTCTGCTCGCTGAACTGGGCGTAATGCGAAAGGGCCCGAGCGACACATCCCCAGGCATCGAGATTTGCTGGCGGCTTCTGCTTGGACCGAATATCTTCAGCCAGGAAAAGCTGCGGCTCGATCGAGCCCACGACGCTTTCCGTGATTTCATCCTGTACCACGAAAATGTCTGCCAATTCGCGGTCGTAGCGCTCGGCCCAAAGGTGACGACCGTCGACGACGTCAATGAGCTGCGAATTAATCCGCACGCGATTTCCTGATTTTCGGACGCTGCCTTCCAACACATAGCGTACGCCCAGGTCGCGCCCGACCTGACGGATGTCCGGCGACAAGCCTTTGTAGGCAAAGCTCGAGTTGTGAGCGATCACGAAGAAACCGCGCAATCGCGACAGCGCGGTGATGATATCCTCGACCATTCCGTCGGCGAAATATTCCTGCTCTGGATCGCCCGACATGTTCTGAAATGGCAGCACTGCGATCGAAGGTATATCGGGAAGCGGAAGAGGCTTGCCGTCCAGGAATGCCGGCTGAGTTCCCCGAGGCGGTGCCGGCGTTGCTGCCGCCTGTGCGCTTACCGCATAGACGCGCACCGGTTCTTCAATATTCTTCATGCGCTGCGCGCCAAGATCCATGAAGCCGAAGGGCAGGATCTTGCGGACTTGATCATGCACGATACCGGAAATGCAGACGCCGCCGGCGCTCGCTAGGGTTTGCAGCCGTGCCGCGATGTTCACACAGTCACCGAAGAGATCGCCGTCCCTCACCATGATGTCGCCAACATGGACGCCGATGCGGAAGTTGATGTGCCGATCGAGCGACAATGGGGCATTGGCGTTAGCGAACGCCGTCTGTGCTTCGACCGCGCATTTGACAGCATCGACAGTGCTGGCGAACTCAGCCAGCACGCTGTCACCGGCGGTGTTGGCAATCCGCCCACGGTGGGCAGCAATCAGCGCATCGAGGATGTGCCTGCGGTCTGTCAGAGCTTGGAGCGTACCGACCTCGTCCGCTCCCATCAGGCGGCTATAGCCTTCGACGTCGGCCGCGAAAATGGCTGCCAATCGGCGGCCTGTTTCAAATGCGTTGGTCAAGATAGCCCCCGGACCTCAGCTGATAGCCTATCGTGGGTTTATGGCCTCGAAAATCACTAAAAGTCGAGTTGGGGCGACCGTTTCCCCCGGCGCGTCCGCAAAAACCCTACTGCTCGCCGTCGCGCAGCCGGCGATAGACCGCGCCGAGCACGTTGGAATAGTCGTCGGTCCAGACCCGCTGTTTCTTGTCGGATTCGGTCAGCTCCCACTCGTCCGAGGAGGCGAGCTTGCCGATATCGGCCTCCTCGCGCGCGCAGACCACGACGGAAGTTGCAAAAATGTATTCATTGTCGCGCCCGGAATCCTCGCTGTAGACCCAGCTCTGGAGCTCATTGGCCTCGGCAATGCCGACCACGACGCTTGCCAATTCCAGGTGCCGGTTCGAGACATGCATGACGACCGCGCCCTGCGGCGCCAGTTTTGTCTTATAGATCGCCATCGCCTCTTCGGTCGCCAGATGAATCGGGATCGCATCCGACGAATAGGCATCGACGATGATCAGGTCGTAGATGCCGTCAGGCTCTTTCGCAAAAGTCAGCCGGGCATCGCCGATCACGGGCTTCAGGTCCGGCTCGCAATTCTGGATATAGGTAAAATATTTCGGGTCGCGCGCGGTATCGACCATCGACTGATCGATCTCGAAGAACTTCCAGGTCTCGCCGGGTTCTGAGGCGCAGGTCAGCGTGCCGGAGCCGAGCCCGATCACCGCAACCCGCAGCGGCGCGCCCCTGCGCTCGCGCACGGCCGCGATCGCCTGACCGATGCCGCCGTCCTTGTGGTAGTAGGTGATCGGCTCGGGCCGTCCAGTGACCGGCGTGCCGTCGTCGTTCTGGAATTTTTGCGCACCATGAATGGTCGTGCCGTGCATCAGCACGTGATACTGGCCGTGCGGCGTGACCACGATCTTGTGGACGCCGAAAAAGCTGCGCACGGTTTCGACCCGCCCGTCGTCGGCCGGATAGGCGCGGATCAAGACCAGCGCCACCACCACGGTAGCAAATATCTTCCAGCGGTTGGCGTTCAATACGAGCGCCAGCAGGGCCGAGAGCACGCCGACCGCGCCGATCATCCAGACCCGGTATTCGCTGAGCCAGGCCGTGATTTTGCCGGTCGAATAAGACGGCGCGATCAGCGCGACCGCGAGTGCGGCGAGAAACGGCCAGTACCAGGCGCTCCAGCGCGGCAGGCGCTCGCCGGCGGGCGGGCGGCACAACGCCGCGAGCGCCAGCAGGATCGGGTATTCCGCGACCCACGAGAATGCATTGGGCGCGATCAACCCCGCGAACAAGCCACCGAGCATGCCGCCGAACGACAGCGCGACATAGAAGCCGGTAAGATATTTCGCGGCCGGGCGGGTGCGCGCCAGTTCGCCGTGGCAGGCCATCGCGATGACGAAAAAACAAAGCTGGTGGCCGCCCAGCGTCAGCAGCAAATTCTGTTCGCCGCCGACCGCGAGCAGCACGATCACGCCGGCGATCGCCAGCGGTTGGGCCATCAGCATCCATTTATGCGGCAGCAGCGGGCGCGACTGGAACACCAGTACCCAGGTCAACAGATAAAGCGACAGCGGCAGCACCCACAATAACGGCGCCGCGGCGACGTCGGTCGAGATATGCGCGGTGACCGCGATCAGCAGGCCCGAGGGGACCGCGGCGAGAAAGATCCAGCGCGCGCGCAATATCCAGGACGGCGGCGGGGCGTCGGTTTCGTGCGCTGGCCTGTCGACCACGGCGTTGGCCGGCGAGCGCAGCAACAGCGCGCCGCAGGCGGCGATCAGGACGATCAGCAAGCCATAGCCCGCGGACCAGATCAGGTTTTGGCTGCGCAGCGTGAACATCGGCTCGAGCAGCACCGGATAGGACAACAGCGCCAGGAAACTGCCGATGTTGGAGGAGGCATAGAGGAAATAGGGGTCGGGACCATTGGGGTGGCCTGATCGGACGAACCACGCCTGCAGCAGCGGGTTGTTGGCGGCGAGCGCGAAGAACGGCAATCCGATCGACACCGCGAACAGGCCGAGCAGCCAGAACGCATAGCCCGAATTCGGCGGCTCGCCCCAACCGCCCGCAATCGACAATGGCAGCGTCAACAGCGCGACCACCAGCAGCGCAAGATGCACGGCCACCGGAATCCAGCGGCGGCGGATTTGCATCAGGAAATGCGCATAGGCGTAACCGGCGAGCAACAGCGACTGGAAAAACACCATCGCCACCGACCACACCGCCGGCGAGCCGCCGAGCCGCGGCAGCACCATCTTGGTGAACAACGGCTGCACCGAGAACAACAGCAGCGCGCTGACGAAGATGGCGGCGGTATAGACGATCAGCACCAGCCGGTTTCGGCTCGCGGAGGGCTGGTCCGTGGCGGCGGACGGATCAGGAGAACGCATAAAGGCTCCGGCTTGAACCCGGCGGGCGCCGGCGGCTGGATTTTCCGGCTGGGCGCGGGTGCCGGCGCGCGCAATGGAGCATATGGCAACGCGACGGGCAATGCGGGGGCGCGGAACCCTGGTCGTCACTTGGCGCTGGGCGGATTGAACCGTCTTCGATAAGAATTAAAACGACACCCACCTTCTTGAAGCCAACATGAACGAAACGGACGTTGTCATCATCGGCGCCGGGCATAACGGCCTCACCTGCGCGGCTTACCTCGCGATGGCCGGCCTGCGCGTCAAGGTGGTGGACCGCCGCAAGGTGGTGGGGGGTGCTGCGGTCACGGAGGAGTTTCATCCGGGGTTTCGCAATTCGGTCGCGGCCTACACCGTCAGCCTGCTCAATCCGCGGATCATTGCCGATCTGAAGCTAAGCGATCACGGGTTGAAAATCGTCGAACGCCGCGCGCAGAATTTCCTGCCCGCCCCGGACGGCAGTTATTTGCTCACCGGCGAAGGCCGCACCCATGCCTCCGTGGCAAAGCTCAGCGAGCACGACGCCGATGGGATCGATGGCTTCAACCGCGAGCTGGAAGTGATCGCCGACGTGCTGCGCGAATTCGTATTGCGCGCGCCACCGAACCTGGTCGAGGGTTTTGGCACGACCGCAATCCGCGAGACGTTCAACGCGCTCGGCACCGCCGGCATCCTGCGAAAGCTGTCGCTGGAACAGCAGCGCTCGCTGCTCGACCTGTTCACGCGTTCTGCCGGCGAGATGCTGGAGGATGCCTTCGAGAGCGATCTGGTCAAGGCGCTCTACGGGTTCGATGCCATCGTCGGCAATTACGCCAGCCCCTATGCGGCCGGCTCGGCTTACGTGATGCTGCACCATGCGTTCGGCGAGGTGAACGGCAAGAAGGGCGTCTGGGGCCATGCCATCGGCGGCATGGGCGCGATCACGCAGGCGATGGCGGCCGCGGCGCGCGGGCATGGCGTCGAGATCGAGCTGGACGCCGGCGTGAGCGAAGTGATCGTCGAGCGCGACCGCGCGGTCGGCGTCATCCTCGATAATGGCCAGACGGTTCGGGCGAAATACGTCGCCTCCGGCGTCAACCCAAAACTGCTGTACACCCGGCTGGTGCCGGCTGGTGCCTTGCCCGCAGAATTCCTCGCGCGCATCAAGAATTGGCGCAACGGCTCCGGCACGTTTCGGATGAATGTCGCATTAAACGCCCTGCCCTCGTTCTCGGCGCTGCCGGGCGAAGGCGATCATCTCACCGCCGGCATCATCATCGGTCCCAGCCTCGGCTACATGGATCGCGCCTGGCTGGACGCCCGCGCGCAGGGCTGGAGCCGCGAGCCGGTGGTCGAAATTTTGATCCCGTCGACGCTGGACGACACGCTCGCCCCGGCGGGCCAGCATGTCGCCAGCCTGTTTTGCCAGCACGTCGCGCCGCAATTGCCGGACGGCAAATCATGGGACGACCATCGCGAGGAAGTCGCCGATCTCATGATCGCGACGGTGGATCGATACGCGCCGGGTTTTGCGGCGAGCGTAATGGGGCGGCAGGCGCTTTCGCCGCTCGATCTGGAGCGCCAGTTCGGCCTGCTCGGCGGCGACATCTTTCATGGCGCGCTGACGCTGAACCAGTTGTTCTCGGCGCGGCCGATGCTCGGCCACGCCGATTATCGCGGGCCCATAAAAGGCCTCTATCATTGCGGCAGCGGCGCGCATCCCGGCGGCGGCGTCACCGGCGCCCCCGGCCACAACGCCGCGCGGGTGATTTTGGCGGATCACCGCGCGCTGTTTGGGTGAACGAGTTGCTTGGCCGCGCGCCTCAGAGCGCGGCGTGGATTGCCTTGCAATGCGCGACAAGGTTTTGCTTCGACATCAGGTATTCCTTCAGCGGCGTGTCGATGTCGTAGAAATAGATGTTGGCGACAAAACCATAGATCGCCGCATCGATGCTGCACGGTTTCGCGCCGAACATGTATCCGCTGGGGGGCAGCAGGTTCGAAAACGCCGTGAGATCGGCGATGCCCCGCGCATAGGCCTCAGTTGGCTCGTAGCGTCCGATGCCCTGAAAATGGTAGCGCTTGAAATTGAATTCCCGGGCGCGCTCCAGCGCCTCCACGGTCAGCGCCGGGTAGGCGCGAACGAACATATCGCGGAACAGCGGCCAGAACCGGTCGTCCTTCCAGCGCGAGTACGACATCACCCAATAGAGATCATCCAGCGTTCGCCGGATCAGGAGATGAGTATCTCGCTGGGCCGGCGTCAGGGCGTCATCGATCGTGAGCGCGTATTTCCCGGTCACATGGCTGATGATCGCGTCGCTGTCGCCGATCGCCGTATCGTCATCGACGATGTAAGGCAATTGACCGCGCGGCGCTTTCGACGCGTCGAAGATGTGTTCATGCCGGAACGGCACTTTGCACAACTTCAGGAAGGCATAGACCTTGAGGCCATAGCCATTGTTGTCAGCGACGCCGCATAGCTCGGGATAGGAAAATAATGTCAGCATGCGATGTCCTGCGATGGCGTTTACGGCGTGCGTTCGACCGCTTCGAACGCCCCGGTCGGCTGCACCAGCCTACACTATCGCCGCGGTGTGGCGCGGAACAACCGGTTGACAACCATGTGGATCAAGCGTGGACACCCTGTTGATCAGACGGTGCAGAAGCGGTTGCGGTTGCTGTGTAAATCGCCGGACAGGCCTGTGAGCAACTCCTAGTTGTTACCAAACCTTCATGATCAGGCACGCTTTTGTCGGAACCCTTGCGGCAGCGCGGCATTGCTTCCTTCCGACCGAAGGACATCGAATGGCTGTTCTCGCAAAAGAAGATTCTTCAGCATCGCCGGCGGACTCGTTGATATTCCAACATCTCGGTACGGCCGTGATGTTGTGCTGGACCGATCTGCCGCTCAAAGCCCGGGAGCAAATTTTGAATCAGGCGAACGACATGATTGGCGTCGCGCCGGTGCGCGGGATTCGCGACCGGATCATCGGCTTATTGTTGCGCCACAGGAAGCTGTAAGGGTGCTTTGCCTCGCACAGCCCGCGATGGCTCAATCGTCCGCCAGTTTCTTCAAGGTCGCCCTGAAACTCAGGCTTTTTGTTCCCACCAGCGTGGTGCCGAACACCTCCGCCTGATCGTCGGCAAACGTCCCCGAAAAGCCGCTCGTGACCTCATGCCCGCCGAACAGGGGGCGGACAAAGGGGTCTGCGAAGGGCGTGTGCTGATTGGTTCGCAGCTCGCCCTTCCAGGTCCCATCACCAACGCTGTAGGAGCCGACCGACCAGAAATAGGGGCCGCCGCCAATCAACACCCCGTCGCGGAGCACAAGTATTCCGCTGTCGCGGCCCTTCACGCCGTCGAGCATATGGATGTGGACCGAATAAAGCCCATTCTTCATTGATCAAGCTCCGTCCCTTCGAGCCAAACGATACAGCCCGCGGCGGTGGGCGTCGAGCGGCGCCATAGCCGCGCGGCGCCGCCTGGGAGGACGGGAAAACCCCTGAATCGACACGGTATGTTTCGGTGTATAACCCTGTGAACAACCCTTGCGTTGAATGTCGATGGGTTGTGGAACAGCGGTAGTGTCTCAGCTCTGCAATGGTCGCAAGGCTTGCTTTCGGTTGAGGGGGTGTTTCTTGCGAACCTTTATTGCTTTCCTCGTTGCCCCATTGCTACCGGCAATATTGCCCGCTTGGTACATGGCGCAATCTCCAAACAAAAGCGGACCATCGGCATACATTTTTGTTTGCTGCCTGATTTATTTATTGGAGGCCTTAGTTGGCGTACCGGCTTTTCTATTTTTTAGACGGACGCACCACCGGCTCTGGCCCTATTTGTTACTGGGATTCCTCACAACTACCGTCCCAGTTGCGGGGACTCTCGCGTTCATGGAAGATGCGAAAAATAGTATTATCGGAACAGTTTTCATAACTTGGTATTTTGGCGTCTTGGGCATTTTTACGGCGCTAATTTTTTGGCTTGTGGCCAGACCGGATCAAAAACCTATCGCTACAAAAGCCGAAATTTCAAACTGAGACACTAACAGCCACATAACTCATTTCCCCGACCCCCCCGATGACCTCCACCCTCACCCCCTCCACCCGCCGCGCCACGTTCGCCATCGGCGACGAACGGACGGCCAAACGCGTGGTCGATCTGCTGACCGAGAGCTTTTTCGAGGGCCAGGCCGCGATCGCCGCGTTCGAGGGTTCTGGGGGCCGCTGGGACATCACCGTGCATTTTGCCGAAGCCCCCGACGAAAGCTCGATCCGCGAGCTGGTCGGTATCGCTGCCGGCGATGACGTGGCGCGCCGGATCGCGTTCGACACCGTGGAAGCCAAGGATTGGGTCAAGGCGACGCTCGAGGAACTGGTGCCGGTCCGCGCCGGGCGTTTCGTCGTGCACGGCCATCACGACCGCGAAAAAGTGCCTGCGAACAAGCTCGGCATCGAGATCGAGGCGGCGCTGGCGTTCGGCACCGGCCACCACGGCACCACGCGAGGCTGCCTGCTGCTGCTCAATTCCGTGCTGAAGGCCCATCGACCCCGACGCGTGCTCGACCTCGGCACCGGTACCGGCGTCTTGGCCATCGCGGCAGCGAAGGCGCAGCACCATCAGGTGCTGGCGAGCGACATCGATCCGCTTTCGGTTCGGGTGGCGCGGGAGAACGCGCGGCTCAACGGCGCCGGAAATCTCGTGCAGACCGTCCATGCGACCGGGTTTTCGGCGCCGGAATTCGCAGAGCATGGGCCGTTCGACCTGGTGCTGGCGAATATTCTCGCCAATCCGCTAAGGCAGATGGCAACGCCGATGGCGCGCCATCTGGCGCCATCGGCGCTGGTCATTCTATCGGGGTTGCTGCCGCATCAGGCGCAAGGCGTGATCGCGGCCTATCGCGCGCGCGGAGTTTTGTTGCTGCGGCAGTTGCGGATCGAAGGCTGGAGCAGCCTCTTGTTGCGCCGCGCGGGGTGAAGTCTATTCCGTCGGCTTCCGCGCCTTGCGGTCGATGGCGCCCTTCTCCTGGCGCAGGCTGCGCCTGATGCGCGCCTCGACGAAACGATCCAGGATCGCAACGATCACACCGCGTTGTTTCTTTTCGACAGGAGGAAGCGCGCCGCGGCGAACCGGTGGCGAGATCTTCTCAAATGTAAATACTGGCATTGTGTATCCCCTCGTCGTCGAGTTGAAACACCCTTGGACTTCCTCCGGATCTCATTCGCTCAACTGCCCCAACCGCTTGCGCAAAGTAAGTCGTTGACAGTCAATCGTTCCATCCCGTCTAACGCAGGTGCAGCAATTCAAGCATACCTTTTTCAAAATGGAAAGGATTTGTGACGCATTGCGGAATTTTCCACTCAATCCTAAGATATCGGCGCGATGTTCGAAGCCCAGTTCCAGACATTCGAAGAACCCGAAGGCGGCATCGCGCTGACCGCGCGGCTGTCGGCTTTTCGCGAGGAGCTGGCGCGGCGCAAGCTCGCCGGGTTCGTCGTTCCGCGCGCCGATCAGCAGCAAAACGAATATGTCGCGCCGTCGGAAGAGCGGCTCGCCTGGCTCACCGGCTTTACCGGATCGGCCGGTCTCGCCATTGTGCTGTCGCAAACGGCTGCGGTGTTTGTCGATGGCCGCTACACGCTGCAGGCGGCAAAGCAGGTCGATCGCAAGGCGTGGGAAATCCAGCCGCTGGTCGATCCGCCGCCGGAAAGCTGGCTGACGACGCAACTGAAACCCGGCGACCGGCTCGGCTTCGATCCGTGGCTGCATACAACGGCGTCGGCCGAACGGCTGGCGGCCGCCTGCGCCAAGGCGAGCGCGGAACTGGTCGCGGTCGACACCAACCCCGTGGATGCGGTGTGGCCCGAACGCCCGCCGCCGCCGCTTGGTCCGGTGTCGGTTCACGGCGCGCCATTCGCGGGCGAAGCGGAAGCCGATAAGCTCGCGCGCATCCGGCCCGAAATCGCAAAGCTCGGCGCCGAGGCACTGGTGCTGTCGGATTCACACGCGGTGGCGTGGACCTTCAACATCCGTGGCGCCGACGTCTCGCACACCCCGCTGCCGCTGTCCTATGCGCTGGTGCCGAAAGACGGCCGCCCGACCGTGTTCATCGATCACCGAAAACTCTCCAACAGCGCCCGTGACCATCTGGAACAGACCGCCGACGTCCGCGAACCGGACGCGCTGGTGCCGACACTCGCCGAGCTTTCGCGAAGCGGCGCATCGATCGCGCTCGACAGCACCACCGCCGCCGACGCGCTGAGCCGCCTGATCGATGCCGCCGGCGGCAAGCCGGTGCGTGGCAGCGATCCGGTCACTCTGCTCAAGGCCGTCAAGAACCCGACAGAAATCAAGGGCACCCAGACCGCGCACCGCCGCGACGCGGTGGCGCTGGCGCGATTCCTGGCCTGGATCGACCGCGAGGCGCCGTCCGGCGCGCTGACCGAGATCGACGCCGTCGAGGCGCTGGAGACTTTCCGCCGCGACACCGGCGCGCTGAAGGACGTCTCGTTCCCGACCATTGCCGGAACGGGTGCGAACGGCGCCATCGTGCATTACCGCGTCACCCGCAAGACCAACCGGCGGATTGCGCCCGGCGATCTGCTGCTGATCGATTCCGGCGCGCAATATGAAGACGGCACCACCGACGTTACCCGCACCATCGCGATCGGGGAACCGACGATGGAAATGCGCGACCGCTTTACCCGCGTGCTGCGCGGCCATATCGCGATCGCGCGGGCGATATTCCCCGACGGCACCACCGGCGCGCAGATCGACACGCTGGCGCGGCAGTTTTTATGGCAGGCCGGCATCGATTTCGAGCACGGCACCGGCCATGGCGTCGGCAGCTATCTGTCCGTGCATGAGGGCCCGGCGCGAATTTCAAAGCTTGGCACAACGCCACTGAAGCGCGGCATGATCCTGTCCAACGAGCCCGGCTACTACAAGACCGACGCGTTCGGCATCCGGATCGAGAACCTTGAGCTGGTGATCGGTACCGAGATTCCCGGCGCCGAAAAGCCGGTCAACGCCTTCGAGACGCTGACCTTGGCGCCGATCGACCGCCGGCTGGTCGATCTGAATATGCTCACGGGCGATGAGCTATCCTGGCTCAACGACTATCATGATCGCGTCCGTCACGCGGTCCGAGCGCACGTGGATGAGGCCACCAAAGCGTGGCTCGACGCCGCGACCGCGCCGCTTTACCTTTGAGTAACCCGGCGCGCGCGCAAGCGCACGCCGCGTCGAAAATCGGCCGCATCCCGAAAACGGAATAGCCGCATTCCGAAACATCCGTATTCGCGCTGAAGGATAACGCTACAGTCTGGTTTGCGCGATTGGATCAGACTGGAATGCACGGAGCGATGGGCAAGCCGCCTGCGGCGGCGAAAGACGACAACGGCGTGACATCCCGGATCATGCTGTTGCTGCTGGTCGCGATGACCGGCGTCGCGCCGATCTCGCTGTATTTGCTGGTGCCGGCGCTGCCGCAACTCGCCACCACGTTCGGCCGCGACATTTCGATCGCGCAGATGACGGTGTCGCTCTACATGGTCGGCATCGCCTGCTCGCAAATCATCATGGGGCCGCTGTCGGATCGTTTTGGGCGCCGCCCGGTGCTGCTCGCGGGTCTGACCCTGATGGTGATGGCGAGCGTAGCCTGCATTTTCGCGCAAACCCTGCCGCAACTGATCGCGGCGCGGTTCCTGCAGGCGCTCGGCGGCGCCACCGGCATGGTGGTGAGCCGCGCCATCATCCGCGATCTCTATAGCCGCGAGCGCATCGGCGCCATGATCAGCCTGGTGATCGCGGTGATGATGATCGCGCAGATGCTGAGCCCCTTGACCGGCGGCCTGATCGAGACCGCATTCGGCTGGCGTGCGATCTTCTACCTCATCACCGCCGCGTCGCTGGTGATCGCGGTCGCCATTGCGCTGATGCTGCCGGAGACGCGCCGCGACCGCGTCGAGGCCGGCGGCTTCCGCGGCGATGTCGGCAGCCTCATCACCAGCCGCGCCTTCGTCGGCTACATGCTGTGCCAGGTGCTGGCGTCGCAGATCATCTTCACCTTCGCCGGCGGCGGGCCCTATATCGTGGTGACGCAGATGGGCCGCTCCGGCGCCGAATACGGCGCGTGGTTTGCCGCCACCGGATTCGCCTATTTGATCGGCAACCTGTTTTGCGTGCGCTACGCGCCGCGCCATTCGCTGGAAAATCTGATCTGGTTCGGACTGGCGCTGCAGTTTGTCGGCAGCCTGTTGAACCTGATCTGGGGCATCGCCGGCCTCAACATGGCGCCGTCGTGGCTGTTCGGCACCCAGATGCTGGTGATGTTCGCCAACGCCTTCGTGATGTCGAACTCGGCGGCCGGCGCGATCAGCGTCCGCCCCGAGGCCGCCGGCACGGCGTCGGGGACGATGGGATTCCTGCAGATGGGGATCGGCTCGCTGTTCTCGCAATTCGGCGCTTATCTCGGCGGCCATTTCGCAACGCCGGTGGCGCTCAACGCGGCCATCGTCGTCCTGTCGGCCGTCTGCGCATCGACCATGATCTTCCTGGTCCCGCGACGGATCCTGCTGGTCAGCGAGGAACTGATCGAACAGGCGGAGGAGGAAGAGTCGGGGCTGTTGTAGGGGGCTGCTGGTGCAGGACACAACACCGGCGCACCATATACGGTGTCATCGCCCGGCTTGACCGGGCGACCCAGTATTCCAGAGGCGGCCGTGATCAATCGATAAGCCGCGGCGTACTGGATCACCCGCTTTCGCGGGTGACGACAGCTGTGTATGCGGCGGACACCGTACATCACTGCGACGGAAAGCCCCTCACTCCCCCACCAGCTTCAGCCACTCATCCTCGGTCAGCACCTCGACGCCGTGCTTCTTGGCCTCCGCGAGCTTTGAGCCGGCGCCGGGACCGGCGACCACATAATCCGTCTTCTTCGACACCGAGCCTGCGGCCTTGGCCCCGAGCCGCTCGGCCATCGCCTTGGCTTCGTCGCGGGTCATCTTTTCCAGCGCGCCGGTAAAAACCACGGTCTTGCCGGCGACAGTCGAATTGCTCTTTGGTTTCTCGGCATCGAGGATGGTGACCTCGTTCGTCAATCGCTCGACGATGCCGCGGTTATGGCTCTCGCCGAAATAGGCCTTGACGCTGGCGATCACGGTCTCGCCGATCTGGTCGAGCGCATCCATCTCCGCCATCGCCTCCTCGTCGCCCTCGGCGACCCGGAGGCAGGCGTCGTGGAACGCCTGCCACGAGCCATAGCCGCGCGCCAGCGCCAGCGCCGTGGTCTCCCCGACATGGCGCATGCCGAGCGCATAGATCAAGCGCTCCAGCGAAATCCGGCGCCGCTCCTCGATTGCCGCGAACAGATTGCGCACCGAGGTCTCGCCGTAGCCCTCGGTCTCCTCGAGCCTGATCTTGTTGTTGCGCTTGGGCAGCGTGAAAATATCGCCCGGCTCCTTCACCCATCCGTTTTCGAAAAAGAATTCGATCTGCTTCTCGCCGAGGCCTTCGATGTCGAAGGCGCGGCGCGAGGCGAACAGTTTTAGATGCTCGATCTTCTGGTAGGGACAGGCGAACTCGCCGGTGCAGCGGGCGCGGGCGCCCTCCTCGCCGGTCGCCGTCTCCTCGCGCACCACGTCGGTCAGCAGCGGGCACGGACATTTCGTCGGAAACTGAAACACCTTGGCGTTCTTCGGCCGCTTCTCGATCACCACATCCACGATTTGCGGGATCACATCGCCGGCGCGCTGGACGATGACGGTGTCGCCGAGCCGGATATCGCGGCCCTCGCGCAATTGCTCGCCGTCGCCGCCGATACCCTTGATGTAGTCCTCATTGTGCAGCGTGACGTTCTGCACGATGACGCCGCCGACGCCGACCGGCTCGAGCTTGCCCACGGGCGTGAACGAGCCGGTGCGCCCGACCTGGATTTCGATATCGCGCAGCACCGTCACGGCGCGCTCGGCCGGGAATTTGTGCGCGATCGCCCAGCGCGGCGTGCGCGACACGAAGCCGAGCCGCTCCTGCCAGTCGAGGCGATCCACCTTGTAGACGACGCCGTCGATGTCGTAGTCGAGTTCGGCGCGCGCCTCTTCGATCTTGCGATGAAAGGCGATCAGCTGCTCGACCGAATGACAGAGTTTTGTCAAAGGATTGGTCCTGAAGCCGCAGCGCTCGAACCATTTGATCATGCCCGACTGGGTCGCTTCAGGCATCCCGCTGATCTCGCCCCAGGCGTAGGCGAAGAAGCCGAGCGGACGCGAGGCGGTGATCGACGGGTCCTTCTGGCGCAGCGAGCCCGCCGCCGAATTGCGCGGATTGGCGAAGATGGTGCCGCCTTCGGCCTTCTGCCGCTCGTTGAGCGCGAGAAACGCCTGCTTTGTCATATAGACTTCGCCGCGCACCTCGCAGATGTCAGGGACGTTGCGGCCCTTCAGTTTCTTCGGCACGTCCTCGAGCGTGCGAATATTGGCGGTGACGTCCTCGCCCTCGGCGCCGTCGCCGCGGGTGGCGGCCGTGATGAGCTCGCCACCTTGATAGCGCAACGACATCGACAGCCCGTCGATCTTCGGCTCGGCGCTGAAATCGATATTGTCGTCGTCGCCAAGCTTGAGGAAACGGCGGATGCGGCCGACGAAATCGACGACGTCTTCTTCCGCAAACGCGTTGTCGAGCGACAGCATCGGCACCGCGTGCCGCACCTTCTTGAATCTGCCGGACGGCGCCGCCCCGATCTTCTGCGACGGCGAGGCGCTGGTGACCAATTCCGGAAACCTGGCCTCGACAGCATTGAAGCGCTTGCGCAGCGCGTCATATTCGGCATCCGAAACCTTCGGCGCATCGTCCTGATAATAGGCCCTGTCATGGCGCTCGAGTTCGAGCGTGAGCCGCTTATGCTCGACCTTGGCCTGGGCCTTGGTGAGGGTGGCGACGTCCGGGGGAGTTTTTGACTTTGATTTTGCTATCATGATCTAAATTGAGGCTCGTCATTCCGGGATGGTCCGAAGGACCAGACCTCAGATGCGCAATTGCGCATCGGGGAATCTCGAGATTCCGGGTTCGCGCTTCGCGCGCCCCGGAATGACTGCAAAGAGGATACCCATGGCTTACTATGTATACCTTTTGGCAAGTAGAAAAGATGGCCCGCTCTATCTCGGCGTCACCAATGATTTGATCCGCCGGACTTTCGAACATCGGTCCAAAATGACCCGCGGATTCACTTCCCGATATAATATCACCAAGCTCGTGTGGTTCGAAATTTATGACGATCCCATCTCGGCCATCTCGCGAGAGAAGGAAATCAAGAAATGGCGCCGCGCCTGGAAAGTCGCTTTGATTGTTAAGGAAAATCCTGACTGGAAAGATCTGTACGAAAGCATTGCGAGTTAGGCGCGCCGAGATTCCGGGTAGTTTGCGCCGACGCAGCGCATAATTAAATTTCGTCATTCCGGGATGGTCCGAAGGACCAGACCCGGAATCTCGAGATTCCGGGTTCGCGCTCCGCGCGTCCCGGAATGACGTCGAAAAAACTCACGCCGTCGCGGCCCTTAGCAGGCGTTCCGCCGCCGCCCGGGCCTCGGCGGTGATTTCGGCGCCGGCCAGCATGCGGGCGATTTCCTCGCGGCGGTGGTCGGCGGCGAGCGCGTTGACGCGGGTGGCGACGCGCTTGCCCTTGTCGAGGGCGTCCTTGGAAATCAGCAAATGCTGGTTGGCCCTTGCTGCGACCTGCGGTGCGTGCGTCACCGCCATCACCTGCACCTTGGAGGCGAGCCGCGAAAGCCGTGCGCCGATGGCGTCCGCCACCGCGCCGCCGACGCCGGTGTCGATCTCGTCGAACACCAACGTGGGCGCCGAACCGCGATCCGACAGCACCACCTTGAGCGCCAGCAGGAATCGCGACAGCTCGCCGCCGGAGGCGACCTTCATCAAAGGCCCCGGCCTTGTGCCGGGATTGGTCTGGACCCAGAATTCGATGCGATCAAAACCCTGCGGGCCCGGCGACTGTTTGTCGGATTCGATCTGGGTGGTGAACGTCGCGCGCTCGAGTTTTAAGGGGGCCAGTTCGGTATTGACCGCCTTGTCGAGTTTTTGCGCGGATTTGGCGCGCGCGGCGGAGAGCTTGGCGGCGGCGGCGAAGTAATGCCTGTCGGCGTCGGCCGCTGCCGCCTCCAGCTTCTTCAGCCGATCGGCGCCGGCATCGATCAGCGCCACGTCGGCGGCGTATTTCTTGGCCAGCGCGGCAAGGCCGTCGACCGGCGTCGAATATTTGCGCGACGCGGCGCGCAGTGCGAATAGCCGCTCCTCGATGCGTTCAAGCTCGGCGGGATCGAAATCCGCCGCCGCCAGCGCGGCGTTGAGGTGCTGGTCGGCTTCCTCCAGCGCATTGATCGCCGCATCGATCGCCTTGACCGCGGGCTCGACCAGCGCCGGCGAATTCGCGGCGCGGCGCTCCAATCGGCGCACCGCTGCCGCGAGCGCCGGCACCGGCGAATGGGTGCCGCCGACGGCCTCCTGCGCCTCGCGCAGGTCGGCTGATATCTTCTCGCCCTGCATCATGGTGGTACGGCGCTCGGCAAGCGTGGTCTCCTCGCCCTCCTTCGGCGCGAGCTTCCTTAACTCGTCGGATGCATGGCGCAGATAGTCGGCCTCGCGGGCGGCACGCTCCATGTCGGCGCGATGCTCCGCGAGCACGGTGTTGGCGGCGCGCCGGGCGTCCCAGAGCGATTCGAGGGCAGCTACGTCCTTCTCGAGGCCTGCGAACGCATCGAGCAGACGCCGGTGGGTCGAGGCGTCCACCAGCGCGCGCTCGTCATGCTGGCCGTGGATTTCAACCAGGGCGGAGCCGACCGCCTTCAGGGTCTGCACACTGATCGCCTGATCGTTGATGAAGGCGCGGGTGCGGCCATCGGCGAGCTGCACCCGGCGCAGGATCATCTCACCGGAATTTTCCGAACCTGGATCATCCAGCCCGTTGTCTTTGAGGATTTTCGCGGCCGGATGGTTCTTCGGCACGTCGAACACCGCGGTGACCTGCCCCTGTTCGACGCCGTGACGGACGAGGCCGGCGTCGCCGCGGCCGCCGAGCGCCAGCGCAAACGCGTCCAGCAGGATGGATTTGCCCGCGCCGGTTTCGCCGGTGAGCACCGCAAGGCCGCGGGAAAACTCGATATCGAGCCGCTCGATCAGGACGATGTCACGGATCGACAGACGCGCCAGCATGCGGAATCAATCCTGGTGTGGTTGGGCCGTACAATCCGTAATTCGCCCAACAGGGTGCCGCAAGGTCCAGCAGCCTTCCGATTGCAGGATATTAGAGCGTTTTCAAGCGAAGTGGATACCGGTTCGCGTCAGGAAAACGCGTCAAAACGAAAGGCCAGCCCCGGTTCTGGTCGACCAGAGAACCGGGGGCTCTAGCCCAGTCCCAGTTTCTTGAACGCCTTCGAGATGTAGGAACTCGTGTTCTCGCTCGGCTCGACCCCGCCGGATTTCACGAGATTATAGGCGTCCTTGTACCAGGGGCTGTCCGGAAAATTGTGCCCGAGCACGGCGGCGGCGGTCTGCGCCTCGCCGACGATGCCGATCGCCAAATAGGCCTCGGTGAGCCGGGCCAGCGCTTCCTCGACATGCCGCGTGGTCTGGTACTGCGTGACCACGGTCTTGAAGCGGTTGATGGCGGCGGTATAGTTGCGCCTCTCGAGATTGTAGCGGCCGATCTCCATTTCCTTGCCGGCGAGTTGGTCGCGGGCGGCTTCGAGCTTGGCCTTGGCGCTGACGGCATATTCCGACGTCGGATATTTGCGGATCACTTCTTCCAGCGCGGAGATCGCCTTCTCGGTACGGCCCTGGTCGCGGCTGACGTCCGGGATCTGGTCGTAATGCGAGGCCGCAATCAGATATTGCGCGTAAGCGGCATCGGGGCTGCCGGGGTGCAGGGTGACGTAACGGGTCGCGGCGCCGATGCAGCTGTCGTAATCGCCGGAGTTGTAGAAGGCATAGGCCGACATCAAAAGCGATTTGCGCGCCCAGTCTGAATAGGGATGCTGGCGGTCGACTTCCTCGAACTTCTTCGACGCGGCCTTGGGATCATGATTCTGATTCATCAGGTACAAGCCCTCATTATAGAGCTTGTCCGCGGGCTCATCGACGAAGGTATCGTCCTTGGCGAAGAACTTGTCCCACAGCGCGCCGGTACCGCAGCCGCTCAAGGGAAGCGCGAGCGCGATCAGGCCGGTGGCGAGCCGCAACGGCCGGCCGAGCCGGCTGCGACCAACGCTAGCCAATCTCCTGCGCAGTTCGAGCGTCATTCGCTGTGCCGACATGAATCCTGAGACCTGACGCAATTTCTGTAACCTGACGCTGAAACGGTGCCCGCCGCGCTACGCGCCTGAGCGTGGTCATGCCCGCAATAACTTCCACCCGTAGCGCCCTGCCGTGCGACCCGGGTCTGTGTAGCCGAATAAAGTCCGTTAACCAACCGGATACGCAGGCATTTCGCCCGGATTAAGGCGGTCCGCCGGGATCGTGACCGATCGTGGTTACTACGGTAAATGGCCGCCTGGCGGGCCGCTCAGGACGTCTCGGAGGCGAAAGTCAGGACATTTCGAAAGTCAGGAGATTTCGAAGACGAAAGTCAGGACGTTTCGAAGACGAAAGTCAGGACGTTTCGAAGACGAAAGTCAGGAGACGTCGGGGCTGTAAGCCGGGGCGATCAGGCCGCCCACCATCCCGCTGCCGGCCTCGGTCTGGACCCGCGAGCGACGCGCGGTCTCGCCTTCGACCACCCGCCAGGCGCTGCGATCGGCCATCAAGGCCGTCAGCACCGCATGGTTGAGCTTGTGGCCGCCGCGCACCGAGCGGTAGGAGGCAAGCAGAGGCAATCCCGCCAGCGCGAGATCGCCGATTGCGTCCAACACCTTGTGGCGCGCGCATTCGTCGCTGAAGCGCAGTCCTTCGGAGTTGAGCAGACGGGTTTCGTCGAACACCACCGAATTTTCGAACGAGGCGCCGAGCGCAAAGCCTGCGCTCCAGAGCCGCGCCTGGTCGTTCATGAATCCGAAGGTGCGGGCGCGGGAAACCTCGCGGCGGAACCGTTCGGGGCTGAGATCGAGCACATAGTTCTGGCGGCCGATCACCGGATTGGCGAAGTCGATTTCGACTTCGGCGCGGAAGCCGGCCGCATGGGGCCGCAATTCGCCGAACGAATCGCCGATCGTGACCTGAACCGGCTTCAGCACCTGGATGAAGCGGCGCGACGCCGACTGATTGACAATACCCGCCTGATCGATCGCCGCGACGAAAGCCGCCGCACTTCCATCCATGATCGGAACTTCCGGACCATCGACTTCGATGGTGGCGTTATCGACGCCCATGCCCCGCAGTGCAGCAAGCACATGCTCGGCGGTGGAGACCACCGGACCTTCGCGGTTGCCAAGAACGGTTGCAAATTCGGTGGCGATGACGGATTCGGCCGACGCCTGAACTTCACGGTCGCTGCCATCGAGACCGGTGCGCACAAAAATAAAACCCGCATCCACGGATGCAGGTCCAATCGTCAAACTAACGGGTAAACCAGAATGTACGCCGACGCCCGTCACTGTGGCTTGCGACCGAAGCGTTGTCTGCCGGCTAAATTTCATCCCAAACCGCCCACTACCGACTTACTTAAAAACAGAACGACGCGCTTAAGCGCTGATTCGGCTTCAAGTATCCCCAAGTCACGGCGGACAATAGTCACCGCCCCAAAGCGCGCCAACTCACGCTTTTTTACCAATTGTTACCCCATCTCTGCCGTATTCGCGCCAAAGGTTAACCAAATAAGGCCGCGGTTGGGAGCGGCTTCGGCAATTTCATCCCATCACGAAATACATAATTAATCATTTAATATCAGTTGCTTGGGAATGAGCTTGGGGTCAGTTCCCGACGAAAAAAAGAGGCCCCGGCTTGTCCAGCCGGAGCCTTTTTCGTTTCCGCAATTGTAACAAACGTCAGTTGGTTTGGCGGCGCAGGAAGGCGGGAATATCTAAATGATCGTCGCCCTGTGGCGCCGGAGCAACAGGTGCCGGGCGTCCATGAACGTCCAACCCCTGCGGGGCGGGTCGGCGGGCATACTCGGATACCGGTTCGTGAGTCGCGATTTGCTGCGCGACCGAGCGCTGAGGCTTGCGCTCCGGCAGCGGCGCCATCGCCGGACCCGAGGCGCGGGCCGCGATCGGCGGCTCGGTTTCCTCGTCGCGGCGGCCGAGGCCGACATTGGCGAGGCGCTGCAGCAGCGACATCCGGGTCTTTTGCGGATGCTCCTCCTCGACCTCGCCGCGGGCCTGCCGGATCTCGTTCTGTGCCGGCATCGGCAGATCCTCGAATTTGGGCATCCGGGGGGTACGAGCCGGCGCCCGTTCGGCCGCCTGCGGGATGAAGGTCTCGGGCGTCGCGGGCTCAGGGACCTCGACGCGGGCGACGTCATGATCCGGGAACAGGGTCGGCTTCTGCGCGATCGGCCGCACCGTGACATCGCCATAGGAGGCGGGCTGCAGCGGCGCTGCCGGGGCCTGCTGTGGCGGGACTTCGGGCGCAACGGCGGCTGCGATCGCAGCCAGCGCCGCGCGTTCGACGCTGCTCGACGCGCGCGGCGGCGCAGCGGCTGCCGCCGGCGCCGGGCTCGTTGCCTCGGGCTTCTGGGTGCGTTCGGCCAGACGGGTGTTGTCGGCGCGCAGCCGTGCCGTCAGGTCGGCCAGACGGCTGTCGGGCGTTGCGGCCGCGGCGTTGACGGCGGCTGCCGCCGGCGCCGATGCATTACGCGAGATCAGCGCCTGCTCGATGCCGGTGGCAACGACGGAGACGCGGATCAGGCCGTCGAGGCTCTCGTCGAAGGTGGCGCCGACGATGATATTGGCGTCCTGGTCGACCTCCTCGCGGATCCGGGTTGCGGCTTCGTCGACCTCGAACAACGTCAGGTCCTTGCCGCCGGTGATCGAGATCAACAGGCCGCGCGCGCCCTTCATCGAACTGTCGTCGATCAAGGGATTGGCGATCGCGGCTTCCGCCGCGGTCAGGGCGCGCTTCTCGCCGGAGGCCTCGCCGGTGCCCATCATCGCCTTGCCCATTTCGCGCATCACGGCGCGGACGTCGGCGAAGTCGAGGTTGATCAGGCCTTCCTTGACCATCAGGTCGGTGATGCAGGCAACGCCGGAATAGAGCACCTGGTCGGCCATCGCGAAGGCGTCGGCGAAGGTGGTCTTTTCGTTGGCGACCCGGAACAGGTTCTGGTTCGGGATGATCAGAAGCGTATCCACCACCTTGTGCAATTCGGCGATGCCGGCTTCGGCGGTGCGCATGCGGCGCTGGCCTTCGAAGTGGAACGGCTTCGTCACCACGCCGACGGTCAGGATGCCGAGATCGCGGGCGGTCCTGGCGATCACGGGTGCCGCACCGGTGCCGGTGCCGCCGCCCATGCCGGCGGTGACGAACACCATGTTGGCACCCGAGAGATGGTCGCGGATCTCGTCGAGGACTTCCTGGGCCGCGGCCGCACCGACATCGGGCTGGGAACCTGCCCCGAGGCCCTGGGTGACCTGGGTGCCCATCTGGATGATGCGCTGGGCTTTCGACATGGTGAGCGCCTGCGCGTCGGTATTGGCGACGACGAAATCGACACCCTGAAGGCCGGCGGTGATCATGTTGTTGACGGCGTTACCGCCCGCGCCGCCGACGCCGAAGACGGTGATCCGCGGCTTCAGCTCGCTGATGTCAGGGGGAGTAAGATTGAGTGCCATGGTTGCCTCTCGATTACGCGCGCGTTGGTTCGCCCCGGCCGACGGCCGCGGGAGTTGGTGAAGGTCGAATGGGATGGAAAAGATTCATCAGAAGCCCTCGCGAAGCCATCGTCCGACCTTTCCGAAATAGCCGTCAGTCCCTGTCCTCAGCTGCCGCGTATGCCGCGGTTCGACATGCTCAAGATGAGCGTATTGCGGGTAGATCAGCAGACCCGTGGGAACCGCGAACGAAGCGCTCTTGGCTTCGTTGGGCAGCCGGCCAAAGCCGAGCGGACGGCCAAGCCGCACCGGCCGGCCGAGGATCTGGGTTGCAAGTTCTGGAAACCCCGTGAGCTGCGCCGCGCCACCGCTCAAGACAATTCGCGCCTTTGGCTCTGCGGCAAAGGGAGAATCCGCGAGGCGGTCCCGGACCATTTCAAAAATCTCCTCGGCGCGGTGCCGGACAATGTTCACGATCGTGGCGCGGGACACGACCTGTGGAACATCCAGTTCGTTGTCGCCCGTGGTCGGCACGGACATCAACTCACGCGCGTCGGAACCGCCGGTCAGCACGGTGCCATATAACGTCTTGATTCGCTCGGCATCCGCAATGCATGCGCTCAAGCCCCGCGCGAGATCCATGGTGATGTGATGGCCGCCGACCGAAAACCCTGAAGCATGGACAAAGCGGCCGCCGGAATAGGTCGCGATCGTGGTGGTTCCGGCGCCCATCTCCACTACGGCGGCACCGAGATCGGCTTCGTCGTCGGTCAGGACCGACAGCCCCGCCACATAGGGGCTCGCCGCCATGGCTTCGACGTTGAGGTGGCAGCGCTCGACCACCAGCATCAGATTCTTGGCAACCGTCGCATCCGAGGTGACGACGTTCATGTCGACGCCGAATTGCCGCGCCACCATGCCGCGAGGATCGCGAATGCCCTTGACCCCGTCGAGCGCGTAGCCGACGGGCAGCGCATGCAGCACGGTACGGCCCTCGCCGGTGGCATGGCGCATGCCGGTCGAGGTGATGCGGTCGACGTCGGTCGATGTGACCGCGCCACCGCGAATATCGGCCGCTGCCTCGATCAACTGGCCATGCAGCCGGCCGCCCGAAACCGAGAGCAGCACGGACTCGACCCGGACCTTGGCCATCCGTTCGGCCTCAGCCACCGCCTGACGCACCGCCTGCTCGCATTCGGCGAGATCGACCACCGCGCCGGCCTTGACCCCGCGCGACTGGATCTGGCCGCAGCCGATCAATTCGACGGCATGGCTGCGTCCGCGCAGCGCATCGCTCGGCGGGCACGGTTTTAGCCGCGCAATCATGCAGGCGATCTTGCTGGTGCCGATATCGAGGGATGCCACCAGCGCCGTGCGCTTCTGCGGCATCGGGCGCGTCTTCGGGGTCTGATTGCGGTCAAGACCGGTCATGCGTCACCGGCCTTTTTCTTGGATTTCTTGTCCTTGAACAATTCTTCGCGGGCTTTCGCCGCCTCGTCGGACAATTGCACCGTCAGCCGGTCCGGCAGGCGCATGTCGACGGCGACGATGTCGCGCGAGAACAGTTTCTCTTCCTTGTCGAGCTTGCTCAGCCTAGCCAGCGCCTTGCCGACGTCGTTTTCCGGCAGACGGATGTCGAGACCGTCCTTGAGCCGCAGGTTCCAGCGCCGCTCGCCGACGAAGATCACGGCTTTGGTGACGGAGTTCACCTGCGGATAGCGGGCGAGCAGCGCGAGGAAATCGCGCGCGCGGGTTTCGGCACCCTTGCCCACCACCAGCGGCAGCGAAAGGAACCGGCGCGAGACGTAGGGCTCGAGCACCGCGCCGTCATCTGCGATCACCGAGAGCCGGCCATCCTGCTGCCACAGCGCGAATGCGGAGCGTTCGACAATGTCGATCTGCAGCTGGCCGGGATAGAGTTTTAATACGGTGGCGTCGGCGATCCAGGGATTGGCCTTCAGCTTGTCGCGCACGGTCGCAGCGTCGAGGAACAACAGCGACGAGCGGCCGTTGACGCCGCCGCTCGCGAGCACCTCGTCCTGGGTCAATTGCTTGCGGCCGTTGATGGCGACGGTCGTGATGCGAAATCCGACGGAATTGGCGATCGCGTTGCGGGTGTCGCTCAGGGCCGAGGTCAGTTGCTCGAGATGGCCGCCTTTGACGACGCCGAAGCCGGCGCTGCCGAGCAGAATCAATACGGTCGCGGCGATGCCGGCGCGGCGCGGGAAATAACGCTCGATCAGCGCGATCAGCCGGTGCGGCGGTTCGCGTTCGATCGATGGATTGGTAGCTCTGCGCTTTGAGGCCAGCCACTCGCGCAGCAGCATGCCCGCGCCGATGGCGGCGGCTTTCAGGTCAGTTTGGGGCCTCGGCGATCTCGGCGACCGAGCCAGGCGTCCTGCACCATCCATTGCACGAGCTCGTCAAATGTTGCGCCCGCAAAAGCTTTGCGAGTTCTGGCACATATGACATCTCGGTCATGCCGGGCTGGTATCGACCTCAACTAAGAGGAGGCCACCTGTTCCCTCGATGCGGTTCGAAGCGGAAATCCGCAACAGCTCACGCCCCGGCAGCCAAGCGCCACATGCGCCGCCAGCGTTAACCTTCGGACTTCCTGGTAAACAAAGGGTAAAACAGGTGCAGGCAGGAGGCGATTTGATCCGCCTTATCCGTACTTTGCCCCGAATTCGTTGCAAATTTACCAACGCAACGGGTTTCCTTGGTCCCCTCCGCGCCGCCGCGTACGTAACGGCCCTATTTCTGCGTGCGCCGCGCCGCCAGTGCGATCTGGTCTTGCAGGAAGGCGGCAAAATCGATGCCCTGGGCCTTGAGCGCCTTCGGATAGAGCGAGGCCCCGGTCAGGCCCGGCAGGGTATTGGTCTCGAGATAGACCAGACCCCCGGCCGAGACGATGAAGTCCGAGCGGGAATAACCGCCGCACGACATCGCCTTGTGCGCCCGGAGCGCCTGATCCTGAAGCTGCGCGGTGATTTCAGGCGCGAAACGTCCGGGGCAGATCTCCTGGGTCGCCTTGGCGAGATACTTCGCCCGGTAGTCGAACCCGAACCCGCCCTCTGCCGGAATGATCTCGATCGGCGGCAGCGCGATCACCGAACCGTCCAGCTGCTCCAGCACGCCGCAGGTCGCCTCTGTCCCCGCGATGAACGGCTCAACCACATATTCTTCCGCTTTGGCCGCGCGACGAACGGCGGCGAGGTCTTGCGTCGCATTGACGAAGATCAGGCCGTAGCTCGAGCCGTCGCGCGCCGGCTTCGCAATCAGCTTGCCGTATTCGGTCAGCGCCGCGTCGAGGTCTTCCAGCGCCACGCCTTTGGGCGCCTTCACGCCCGCGATTTCGGCAAAGCGCTTGGCGGCGACCTTGTCGAAGGCGAGGTGCGAGGACGCCGAACCGGAGCCGGTGAAAGCAATCCCGCGCAGCTCGCACATCGCCTGCAACTCGCCATTCTCCGCCGTGCCGCCGTGCAGGCCGAGCACCAATAGGCGGTCTTCGGAGGTCGCGATATCGAGCGCCTGTTCGATCCGGCCGATGCTGGGCGTGCCGGGCTGAAACGAAACCTCGAAGGGGCGCGAATGGTTTTCAAGCAGCTGGGCTTCTGTGGCGTGCACGGTGTCGTCGACATCCCAGAACCACAAATCGGCGTCGGGCAGCGCCGCATGCAGCGCCTGCGCGCTCGCCACCGACACCAGCCGCTCCTTGTTGGTGCCGCCGAAAAGAATGGTAATCCGCATCAGCTTTTTCCACCCGCGTCATTCCGGGATGGTCCGAAGGACCCAGACCCGGAATCTTTCTCCGTATCATTTCGAGATTCCGGGTTCGCGCTGCGCGCGCCCCGGAATGACGATTATGCCGGAATCCCGATCCGCTTGATTTCCCAGTGTAGCTCAATTCCACAAATTTGCTTTACCCGCGCGCGAACGGTCTCTCCCAGAGTCTCGATATCATGGCCGGTCGCAGTCCCCGTGTTGATGAGGAAATTGCAGTGCATTTCCGACACCTGCGCGCCGCCGACGCGCAGGCCCCGGCAGCCGGCGGCATCGATCAGCTTCCAGGCGCTATTATCAGGCGGATTCTTGAAGGTCGAACCGCCGGTCTTTTCGCGAATCGGCTGCGCGGTTTCGCGGTGGGTTTGGACCTCGTTCATCCGCGCGCGGATCGCTTCGGGGGAAGCCAGCGTCCCGCGAAAGCGTGCGGACGTAAAGATGATGGAAGGATCGACGCCGCTGTTGCGATAGACGAACTTCATATCGGCATTGGTGAACGTTCGTATCTTGCCGTCGCGGCTGATGCCGGTGGCCTCGAGCAAAACATCCCTGGTCTCGCTGCCATTGGCGCCGGCGTTCATGCGCAGCGCGCCGCCGATGGTGCCGGGAATGCCGAAGAAAAATTCGAGCCCGCTGAGGTTGGCCGCGGCCGCGGTTTCCGCCACGCGCTTGTCGAGCGCCGCAGCGCCAGCGCTGACGATATCGCTGTTCGCGCCGGTCTCACCAAAACCGCGCGGCGAGAGCCTGACGACGACGCCGGGCATGCCGCCGTCGCGCACGATCAGGTTCGAGCCGACGCCGACGACATAGAGGGGAAGCTCCACCGGCAGAGAGCTAAGGAAATAGGCCAGGTCATCTTCATCCGATGGCGTAAACAGCACCTGCGCCGGACCGCCGACCCGAAACCAGGTCAGTTCGGCGAGCGACTGGTTCGCCAACAACCGCCCGCGCAATTCCGGCATCGCGGCTTTGAGATCGGGCGTGATGTCGGGAAAGGTCATGCGAGCGCACCACAGCATCTAATTTCGTCATGGCCGGGCTTGTCCCGGCCATCCACGTCTTGCAGTATCTCAGCATGGCAGGCGGCTACGTCTATTTTCTGACCGATCGTCCGAATGGCATCCTCTATGTCGGGGTGACCAACGACCTTATACGTCGGGTGTTCGAGCATCGCTCTGGATTCGTCGATGGCTTCACCAAACGCTATGGGCTGAAGCGCCTCGTCTATTTCGAAAAATTCGACGACATCCGCGACGCCATTCAGCGCGAGCACAACATCAAGCACTGGCCCCGCGCCTGGAAGATCCGAAAGATTGTCGTCGATAATCCAAATTGGGACGACCTCTACCCGACGATAGCGCAGTAAAGACGTGGATGGCCGGGCATAGGCGAGCGGAAGCGACGCCGTCCTTTGGACGGCTATGCCCGGCCATGACGAGGTTAGGTGCTGCGAACTCATCACCCCAGCGCCGTCAGTTCGCCCGGCAGGGCGTAGGCCCATTGCGTGATGTTGCCGGCGCCGAGACAGACGACAAAATCGCCGGGGCCTGCGAGGCCATGAACCACGCGGGCAAGATCGGCGGATTTTTGTAAGGGAATCACTTCGCGATGGCCGTGCGCGCGCAAGCCCAGGACAAAATGGTCGCGGTCGATGCCCGCAATCGGCGCCTCGCCGGCCGGATAGACTTCGGCGACGACGACGGCATCGGCATCGTTGAAGCAGGTACAAAATTCCTCGAACAGCGATTGCAGCCGGGTGAAGCGATGCGGCTGCACCACGGCGATGATCTTGCCGCTGGTGGATTCCCGCGCCGCCTTCAGGACCGCCGCGATCTCGACCGGATGATGGCCGTAATCGTCGATGATGGTGGCGCCGTTCCATTCGCCGGTCTTGGTGAAGCGCCGCTTGACGCCGCCGAAGCCCGCGATCGCCTTGCGGATGGCGTCGTCGGAAAGCCCGAGCTCGTGCGCGACCGCGATCGCCGCGGTCGCGTTCGAGGCATTATGCCGTCCCGGCATCGGCAGCATGATGTCGGCGATCTCATGGGTGGCATCGGTCTTGCGGTTGCGGAACACGACCTTGAATTTCGAACCCCCGCCCATCGGCGTGAGGTCGATCAGCCGCGCGTCGGCCTGCGGGTTTTCGCCGTAGGTGATGATGCGGCGGTCCTCGATCTTGCCGACGATGGTCTGCACCACCGGATGGTCGATGCACATCACCGCAAATCCGTAGAACGGAACATTCTCGACGAAACTGCGGAACGCGTCCTGCACGGCATCAAAGGTCTTGAAATGATCGAGATGCTCGGGGTCGACATTGGTGACGATGGCGACGTCGGCCGGCAATTTTAGAAACGTGCCGTCGCTTTCGTCGGCCTCCACCACCATCCACTCGCCGGCCCCCAGCCGCGCGTTGGTGCCGTAGGCATTGATGATGCCGCCATTGATCACGGTGGGGTCGAGGTCGCCGGCATCGAGCAGCGCTGCGACCATCGAGGTCGTGGTGGTCTTGCCATGGGTGCCGGCGATGGCGACGCAGCTTTTCAGCCGCATCAATTCGGCCAGCATTTCGGCGCGCCGCACCACCGGGATGCGCTGGGCGCGCGCCGCCATCAATTCCGGATTGTCGCGCTTGATCGCGGTCGACACCACCAGCACATCGGCACCGTCGACGTTTTCGGCCTTGTGCCCGACGGTGATCTTGATGCCCTTGTCGCGGAGGCGGCCGACATTGGCGCTCTCGGAGGCATCCGAGCCCTGCACGGTGTAGCCGAGATTGCACAACACCTCGGCGATGCCGCTCATGCCGATGCCGCCGATCCCGACGAAGTGGATGGGTCCAATCTCGCGCGGCAGTCTCATGGTTGGTTCCTTGGTGCGTCATCGTCCGCGAAAGCGGACGATCCAGTATTCCGCGAAGCCCGCGATTCAGATCGGCTGCGCGGATTACTGGATGCCCCGCTTTCGCGGGGCATGACAAGGGCTTTTTCCGTCATTCCGGGGCGCTCGCGGAGCGGGCGAACCCGGAATCTCGAGATTCCGGATCAGGCCGCTTCGCGGCCTGTCCGGAATGACTGGCGTCAGATTCCGGCCACTTTCACTACCAGATCGGCCAGCCGCTCGGCGGCATCCAGCCTGCCGACGGTGCGGGCACCTGCCGCCATGGAAGCCAGCCGTGCCGGCTCGGCGGCCAGCGTCGAGATTTCCGCGGCCAGCCGGTCCGAGGTGAAATCGGCTTGCGTAATCCGCAGCGCGCCGCCCGCCTGCTCCAACACGCCGGCATTGGCGAACTGGTCCTGGTCGATCGAACCGGGCAGCGGCACCAGGATCGACGGGCGGCCGATGGCGCCAAGTTCGGCCACCGTTCCCGCGCCGGACCGCGACACCACCAGCTGGCTCGACGCCAGCCGCGCCGGCAGATCCGGGAAGAACGGCGCCAGCTCGGCATTGATCTTGAGCCGGTCATAGACCGCGCGCACCCGCGGCATGTCCTCCTGGCGCACCTGTTGGGTGAGGACCAATCGGCTCCACAGCGATGGCTCCAACCGCTCGATCGCGCCGGGCACGATGTCCGCCATCACCCGCGCGCCCTGGCTGCCGCCGATGACCAACAGCCGCAGTGGACCGGTCGGCTGCGGGGTGACGAATTTCACCGCGGCCGCCGCCAGGATCGCCGGGCGCATCGGCGTGCCGACCGCGGTTGTTTTCGACGCCAGCGCCGGATCGCGGTCCAGCACGCCCGGCAGCGAGGTCGCGATCGCGCTGACGCGGCTCGACAACAAACGATTGGCGCGGCCGAGCACCGCATTGGCCTCATGAATGATGCCGGGCACGCCAAACAGCCGCGCCGCGATCAACGGCGGCACCGTCGGATAACCGCCGAAGCCGACCACGGCCGCTGGCTTGGATCGGCGCATCAGGTTGAACGACACGACGGCACCGGCGGCGAGCATCATTCCGGTATAGGCGAGCGACCACGGCATGCGGCTGCGCACGGTCTCGCTCGGCACCACGTCGATCATGTCCCGGGTAAACAATCCGCTGTAGCGCAGCGCGCGCGCATCGGTCGCAAGCCGCACGCGAAGACCACGCTTGATCAGCTCGACGCCGAGCGCCTCGGCGGGAAACAGATGACCGCCGGTGCCGCCCGCAGCGAGTTGAATGAGAGGTGCAGTGGTCATGGTTTCAAATAGCCGACCCCGCGGCGTTCGTCATCAAGCGTAGCTGCGCACCGCGTTGGCGTCGCCGATCGATTCCATCTCGGTGCGCGGCCGTTGCCGGGTCAACGCCAGCATCATCCCGACCCCGTAAGCCAGTGAGACGATCGACGAGCCGCCATAGGATATGAACGGCAGCGTCATGCCCTTGGCCGGGATCAATTGCAGATTGACCGACATGTTGATCGCGGCCTGCACGCCGAACAGAATCGCAAGGCCTGATGCGGCGAAGCGGGCGAACATGTCCTCGGTCGCATAGGCGCGCGACAGCGCGCGGATCACGATGAAGGCGTACAGTGCCAGGATCGCCAGGCAAAGGATGATACCGAATTCTTCCGCCGCCACCGCGAACACGAAATCGGTATGGCTGTCCGGCAGGCTGCGCTTGGCGATGCCTTCGCCGGGGCCGAGCCCGAACCAGCCGCCGTTGTAGAAGGCCTCCATCGCGGTATCGACCTGAAAAGTGTCGCCGGAAGCCGGATTCATGAAGCGCGTGATACGGCCGGCGACGTGCGGCACCAGCAGATAGGCCGCGAACAGCCCGGCGCTCGCCGCGCCTCCGAGCCCGAGCACCCAGATCATCCGCATGCCGGCGATGAAGAACAGCGCGCCCCACACCATCAGGATCAGCATGGTCTGGCCGAAATCGGGTTCCATCACCAATAGCGACACCAGCATCATCAACAGCACCAGCGCCATCGAGGTCGCGGGCATTTCCGGCCGCTTTGCCGATTCCGCAAACAGCCACGCCGCCAGCACCACGAAGGCCGGCTTGGCGGATTCGGAGGCCTGGATGTTGACGCCGATCAGCGTGATCCAGCGCCGCGAGCCCTTGACCTCGGGCCCGATCAACAGCGTCGCAACAATCAGCGCAATCGAGACCGCGAACACGATCAGCGCGGTGCGGCGGATCTGCCGCGGCGAGAGGAACGACACCGCGATCAGCACGATGAAGGACGGCAACAGAAACATCACGTGTCGGTTGAAGAAGTGAAACGGATCGAGCCCGATCCGGGTCGCCACCGGCGGGCTCGCCGCGAGCGACAAGATAATGCCGGCCAGCATCAGCGCGATGATCGCCGCGAGCTGCAGGCGATCCACGGTCCACCACCATTCGCTCAAGGGGGTGCGTTGTTCTCGGGAAATCATGGGCGGTCCCAACAGGCGGAGGTTTCGCCCATTGGTCGCCCAGGATGGTTTCCAAGGGGTTAACGAATTGGAAATGTTTTGAGTGAGGCGAAGCGACGCAGTGACCCTCACAGGCGGTCGTCATCCCCGCGAAAAGCGGGGATCCAGTACGCAGCGGCGGTTGTGACAGGACCGCAGCGCCTCTGGAATACTGGGTCGCCCGCCTTCGCGGGCGATGACGGTTGTGTGCGAGGTCACACCGCCGGCCTGACGCCCGGCAACGCCGTCACGAGGTCGCGGAACCGGGCGCCGCGGATTTCAAAATTGCGGTACTGGTCGAACGAGGCGCAGGCCGGCGACAGCAGTACCACGGGATCGGCGAGCCCGGAGACTTCAGCGTCGCGCGCGGCACTGGCCACCGCGACATCCAGCGTCTTGCTGATCTCGTGCGGTACGCGCTCGCCAAGCGTGCCGGCAAACTCCTGCGCGGCCTCGCCGATCAGGTAGGCCTTGCGGATGCGCGGAAAATATTCGGTCAGGCCGGTGATGCCGCCCTGCTTCGGCTTGCCGCCGGCGATCCAGAAGATGTCCGCGAAAGACGACAGCGCATGCGCCGCCGCATCCGCATTGGTGCCCTTGGAGTCGTTGACGAACAGCACGTTGCCGCGGCGGCCGACCTGCTCCATGCGGTGCGCCAGGCCTGGAAAGCTGCGCAGGCCGTTTTGCAAGACCTCAGTGGAGACCCCGAGCGCGAGCGCGCTGGCCGATGCACAGGCCGCGTTCTGCGCGTTGTGCAGGCCGCGCAGCGAGCCGATGCCGCCGATCCGCGCGACCTCGCTGCGCGCGCCGCCGGCGGCGCGCCAGATGATTTCGCGCTCGACATAGATGCCGTCGGGCAGCGGATTTTTCACCGAGACGCGCACCACGCGCCCGCCTGCCTGCTCGATGCGGTCGGCGGTATTGCGGCTCCAGCCGTCATCGACGCCGACGATCGCGGTGCCGTCCTTCTGCACGCCCGCGACCAGCCGCTCCTTCACGGCGGCATAATGTTGGAGCGTGCCGTGACGATCGATATGGTCCTCGCTGACATTGAGCAGGATGCCGACGGAAGGATCGAGCGAGGGAGACAGATCGATCTGATACGACGACATCTCGATCACATGCACCCGTCCCATGCGCGCCGGTTCCAGCGACAAGATCGGCGTGCCGATATTGCCGCCCATCTGGGCGTCGTAGCCGGCGACCCGCATCAGATGCGCGATCAGGGCCGTGGTGGTCGATTTGCCGTTGGTGCCGGTGATAGCGACGAACGGCGCGTCCGGCGCGTGACGGCGCCGCTCGCGACAAAACAATTCGATATCGCCGATCACCTCGACACCGGCCGCTCGCGCCGCCAGCACGGTCCAATGCGGCGCCGGGTGGGTGAGCGGCGCGCCGGGTGTCAGTATCAGCGCGGCGAAACTCGCCCACGACACGGTTCGCAAATCCGCGGTGACAAAACCGGCCTGCGCGGCTTCGGCAAGTCTGTCGGCGCCGTCGTCGCTCGCGACCACTTCGGCGCCGCCCGCTCTCAAGGCGTGACAACTCGCCAACCCTGAACCGCCGAGGCCGAATACCGCGACGCTCTTGCCCGCGAAGGAGGTGACGGGGATCAAGTGATCACCGCAGTTTCAGCGTGGAGAGGCCGGCGAGCGCCAGCATCACCGAGATGATCCAGAACCGGATCACGATCTGGGGTTCGGTCCAGCCCAATTGTTCGAAATGGTGATGGATCGGCGCCATCCGGAATACGCGCTTGCCGGTGAGCTTGAACGACACCACCTGCACGATCACCGAAACCGCTTCCAGCACGAACAATCCGCCGATCACGGCAAGCACGATCTCGTGTTTGACCGCGACCGCGATCGAGCCGAGCATGCCGCCGAGCGCGAGCGAACCGGTATCGCCCATGAAGATCGATGCCGGCGGCGCGTTGAACCACAAAAATCCCAATCCCGCGCCGACCACCGCGCCGCACAGCACCAGGAGTTCGCCGGTACCGGCGACATAGTTGATCTGCAGATAATCCGAGAATACGGCGTTGCCGACGAGATAGGCGATCAGGCCGAAACTTGCCGTCGCAATCATCACCGGCACGATGGCGAGACCGTCGAGGCCGTCGGTCAGGTTGACCGCGTTGCCGGCGCCGACAATGATGAACGCGCCGAACAGCACGAAGAACCAGCCGAAATTCAGCACGACTTCCTTGAAGAACGGGATCACGAGCGCACTAGAGAGCTGGTCGCGTCCGAGCCGGACCAGCGCGTAGCACGCCGCAAGCGCAATCACCGCTTCGATCGCGAGCCGGATCCTTCCGGCAAAACCGCTATGGCTCTGCTTTGTCACCTTCAGGTAATCGTCGTAGAAGCCGACGAAGCCGAAGCCGAGCGTCACCGCGAGCACGATCCAGACATAGGGATTGAGCGGATTGGCCCACAACAGCGTCGAGACCACGAGGCCGGAAAGGATCATCAGCCCACCCATGGTCGGCGTGCCGATCTTGGTGATGAGATGGGATTGCGGGCCGTCGGTGCGGATCGGCTGGCCCTTGCCCTGGCGCAGCCGCAGATGGTCGATGATCCAGGGGCCGAACAGAAATACGAACAATGCCGCGGTCGCTATCGCCCCGCCGGTGCGAAAGGTGATGTAGCGAAACACGTTCAGAAACGGGTGCAAGAAGGCAAAACCGGGAACCGTGTTGGAAACGTCGATCAGCCAGTAAAACATTCAAATCCGCCCCATACCGCGGCTTTGTCATGCGCGGTTTTGCCGGGAAAGCGCTTTTGGAGCGCATTCACAATTGTTTTCATCTTCGAGCCCAGCGGCCCCTTGACCAAAATCACGTCACCGGCGCCATTTGCGGCAACTGCCGGCGCGTCGAATCCAACCGCGCTTTCGGCATTGTCGTCCCGTTTACCCGTGGAAAGGGCGTCCTACAAGGCAGTAAGATGTCAACTCGCAGGCGCCCTTGCCTGCAAGGCGGCCAAAAGCCTTGGCACAAACTTGTTCACCCAGAACATCTTCTTGCTGCCCTTGACCACCACCACGTCGCCGACCCTGAGCAGCGCCGCGATTTGTTTGGGCTCGAGCGTCGCCGGGTCTTCGTGCCAGCCAAGGCCCTTGCCGGCCGGCAGCAGGTCGTACAAATGGCGCATCAGGGGACCGACGCAGTACACGCCGTCGATGTCTTCAAGATGCTTGGCCAACGCCTTGTGATAGGCCGGTGCCTCGGCGCCAAGTTCCAGCATGTCACCCAAAATCGCGATCCGTCGTCCTTTTTTCAGCGGCCGCGCCATCAGGCTGTCCAGCGCCGCCACCATGCTGGCCGGATTGCCATTAAAACTGTCGTCGATCAGCGTCGCGCCGCCGGCGGTTTGCTCGACGCCGCGCCCGCTCATGATGCCGACATGGCCGAGTTCCTTTGCCAGCGTCGCTTCATCCAGACCCGCGGCCTTGATCGCCGCCAGCGCCGCCAAGGCATTTTGTAGACGGTGCGGCGCGCCGGGCGTCAGGCTGAACCCGACCTGCTTGCCCGACACTTCGGAGCTGACATCCCAGCTCTCGCCGCGCGCCGCGTGTTTCAACTCCCGCACGTCGCAGGCGTCGCCGAAGCGGATGATTCTGCCGTTCCATTCCGGCGCATCCAAACCGGCCGGCAGCACCAGAACGCCGTCCTTGGGCAGGCCCTGCGCGATGCTCACCTTCTCCCGCCGGATCGCTTCCAGGCTGCCGAGCTTTTCCAGATGGACCGGCTGCACGTTCACGATCAGCGCGACGCCAGGCTGCGTCAGACCGCTCAAGCGCGAGATCTCGCCGGCCTGGTTCATGCCCATTTCGACCACCCATGCGCGGGCTTTGGGGTCGGCATTGCACAGCGTCAGCGGCACGCCCCAAAAATTGTTGAAGCTGCTCGGGCTCGCATACGCCCCGGGGTAAGCGGCGATGAATTCCTTGGTGCTGGTCTTGCCGGCGCTCCCTGTCAGGCCGATCACCGGCCCCTTGAAGCGCGCCCGCGCCGCGCGCGCCAGCGTCCACAGGCCATCGATGAGCGTGTCCTTCACCACCAGTTGCGGCACACGCACGCCATCGATCCGGTGCGGGACGATCATCGCCACCGCGCCGGACGCCTCGGCATTGGCTGCGAACTCCCATCCGTCTCGGCTACTCGCAAAACTCGAGACGAAGCCGCCGCTGGGCGTTCCGCTCAGCGCCACGAACAGGCTTCCCGGCTTTACCAGGCGGCTATCCTGGGTGACGAAATCGATTTCGGTTTCGGGAAATTTTTCCGGCAGACCCAAGGCCCGCGCGACCTCGGCAACGGTCCATAATGGCGCAGCCCTCATGCGACCCTCGAGGCAAGCGCGGCTTCCACCGCATCATGATCGCTGAACGGCAACACGCGGTCGCCGACGATCTGGCCGGTCTCATGGCCCTTGCCGGCGATCAGCAGCGCATCGCCGGGCTCCAGACCGGCAATAGCGGTATTGATCGCCTCGGCGCGGTCGCCGATTTCGCTAGCATCCTTCACTGCCGCCAGGATCGCCGCGCGGATCGCTTCGGGTTTCTCGCTGCGCGGATTGTCGTCGGTGACGATGACGTGGTCGGCATTCGCGGCGGCAATCGCGCCCATCAGAGGCCGTTTTCCCACGTCGCGGTCGCCGCCGGCGCCGAACACCACGACGAGCCTGCCTTTGGCATAAGGCCGCAGCGCCTGCAGCGCTTTTGCCAGCGCATCCGGCTTGTGCGCGTAATCGACGAAGATCGATGCGCCGTTGCGCTCGCCGACCCGCTCCATCCGGCCCTTGGCGCCCTCGAGATGTTCGAGCGCTTCGAACACCAGGTCGGCCTCGCTGCCGGTGCCGATCGCAAGCCCCGCGGACACCAGCGCGTTCTCGATCTGGAATTCGCCGACCAGGGGCAGCCGAACCGCTTGTCGATCGCCGCGATGTTCGAGCGTGAGTTTTTGCGCAAAGCCGTCGATGTCGGCGCCAACCAGGCGAATGCCCTCGCCTCCGCCATCGCCGCCGCGGCCGACGGTGACAATCCGAAGCTTTCGCGCCCGCGCCGCATCGATCACGGCCTGCGAGCAATCGTGATCGGCCGAGACCACCGCGGCGCCATCGGGTGCGACGAGGTCGCGGAACAGCCGGAGCTTGGCGGCCAGATAATGCGCGACGTCGGGATGATAATCCATGTGGTCGCGCGACAGGTTGGTAAAGCCGCCGGCAGCAATGCGCACGCCATCGAGGCGAAACTGATCGAGCCCGTGCGACGATGCCTCGAAGGCGAGATGCGTGACGCCCTCCGTCGCGATCTCGTCGAGCTGCCGATGCAGCGCAATCGGATCCGGCGTCGTCAGCGATCCGTAGATGGTGTGCTTCGGCGACACCAGCCCGATGGTGCCGATGCTCGCCGAGGCGTGCCCGAGCCTAAGCCAGATCTGCCGCGTGAAGGCGGCAACCGAGGTCTTGCCGCTGGTGCCGGTGACGGCCGCGATCGTCGCCGGCTGCCACGGATAAAATCTCGCCGCCGCCAGCGCCAGCGCGCGGCGCGGGTTAGGCGTCACCACGAACGGCACCGGCAACGCGCCTTGCGGCGGATGATCGCCCGCGACCGCGACCGCGCCGGAGGCGATCGCCGCATCGATGAAGCGCGCGCCATCGGTGTTGTGGCCGGCGAGCGCGAAGAACAGCTCGCCCGGCTTGACCAGGCGGCTGTCCACGGCGAGGCCTGCGACCACAATCGCTTCCGCCCGCGGGGGAAGTGCAGCATCGTCGCTGAAGAGGTCGCGTAGTCTCATGGTCTTCCAGTCCGGCCGGCGCGTGAACTTACGCCTTACTGGGTTGTCTTCGATGCCGCAAGAATGAGGCGGTCGGACGGCGGCAGATCGAAACGCGGCTCGATGCCCAAAAGCGGCGCAATGCGGGAGATCACATTGCCGCCGGTCGGCACCGCGTTCCAGCCGGACGTGATGAAACCGTAGGTTTCCTTCAAGGGCTGCGGCTCGTCGAGCATGACCAGGAGCTGGTACTGCGGCTTGTCGGCCGGCAGCACCGCCGTGAACGCGGTGAGCACGCGCTTCTTGGCATAGCGGCCGTTGACGACCTTTTCGGCGGTGCCGGTCTTGCCGCCGATGTAATAGCCCTTGACGTCGGCCTTCCGGGCGGTGCCGATTTCGGCATTGAGCCGCATCAAAAAGCGCATCTTGTCGGACGTCTCGGGCTTGATCACCCGCTTTGCCAGCGCCATGGCTTCCTGCTCGGTGCGCTTCAGGAAGGTCGGTGGAATCAGATAGCCGCCGTTCATCAATGCATCGATGCCCATCACCGCCTGCAGCGGCGCCACCGCGATGCCGTGCCCGAAGGCGATCGTCACCGTGTTCAATTCGCCCCAGTGCCGCGGCACGATGGGGGACGCGCTTTCCGGCAATTCGGTGCGCAGCCGATCGAGCTGCCCCAGCTTGCGCAAGAACGCCTTGTGCGCCTCGACGCCCTGCGCCAGCGCGATCCGCGCCGCGCCGACATTGGAGGAGAAGGTGAACACCTCCTTCATGTTGAGGAAGCGGCCCTTCGGCTCGTCGTCATGGATCGCGAACTTGCCGTAGTGCAGCGGACCGCGCGCGTCCCACAACGAGTTGAGATCGTACTTGCCGCTATCCAGCGCCATCGCCAGCGTGAAGGCCTTGAAGGTCGATCCCATCTCGTAAACGCCGGTGGTCAGGCGGTTGATCCGATCGGGGTCGTGCGCCTCCTTCGGGTTGTTGGGATCGAAATCCGGCACCGACACCATCGCCACGATCTCGCCGGTCTTGACGTTGGAGACCAGACCGGACGCCGCCTTGGCGTGGAATTTTTCCTTGGCCTTCAACAGCTCGTCGCGCAGCGCATGCTCGACGCGCAGATCGACCGACAATTCCACCGGCCGCTGCAGCCGATCGGTGGCGAAGCCGGCGCGATGCAGATCGGCGAGCCCGTTGCTGTCGAGCCACTTCTCCATTCCGGCGATGCCCTGGTTGTCGATGTTGACGAGCCCGATCAGGTGCGCGACTTCGTTGCCGGTGGGATAGACGCGCTTGTTCTCGCGCAGGAAGCCGATGCCGGGGATGCCGAGGCGATGAATCTCCAGCTGCTGTTGCGGGGTGATCTCGCGCTTCAGCCAGACAAAGCCTTTTTTCGACGACAGGCGGTCGCGCACTTCGGCGGTGTCGAGATCGGGCAATGTCGCGGTGAGCAGCTCGATCGCTTCATCGCGGTCGATGATCCGGCGCGGCTCGCCGAACAGGCTCGGCGCCTTGACGTCGGTGGCGAGTATTTCGCCGTTGCGGTCGACGATGTCGGGCCGGGCGGTGGCGATGGCATCCTGCGAGGCGGTGCGGTGCGCGCCGCGAGCGTCGGCCCCGACCGCGAACATCACGAGCCGCCCGCCGATCACGGCATAGATCGCGGCGAATGCCAGAATGGCAAATCCGACGCGGGCGCGCGCCTTCGCGGCGCGGTCGACATTGCGCCCGTAGAGCAGGCTGCGGATCAGCCGCTGCCGCCAGGGTTCGACGGGTTTTGCCGGTGCGCGCGCAGAATCGGTCATTGCTGGCCCTCCGGCGCCGGTGCCGAGGTCGGTACCGAGCCCGTGACCGAAGAGGCGTCGGCGGCGGCATCGATGGTCTGGATCATCGCGCCGATCGGATCGGGGTCGCCCGGCCTGACCAGACTGGGCGGCCGTTCCGGCAGGTTCTTCAACGAATCATATTGCGTGGCGCTGAGCGGCTTTAGCGGCAGATGGCGTTCGGCGAGCCCCTGCAGCCGCAGCGGTGCATCGAGCTTGGCCCATTCCGAATGCAAGACCGCAATGGCGTCGCGCTGCTCGCGGATTTCCGCATGCAGCCGCAGCACCCGCTCGGTGCGGGCGGTGGAATCCATCTTGATGCGGTAGACGTAGGCGGCGGCAAACACCAGGGCGCCGATGACGAGGAGATGGAGGATCCGCATGGTCAGCCTCCCCTCATCACGGCGTCGAGAACAGGCCATCCCGGCAATTCCGCGGCAACGTGCGCGGGCGCCGGCGTGCGCTCGGCCGCGCGCAATTTTGCCGACCGCGCGCGCGGGTTGGCGGAAATCTCCGCATCATCCGGCGCCACCGGACGCTTGGTCAAAATGACAAAACTCGGCGGGACCTGCGCGATCTCGGGCAGATGCCGCGAGCCGCCGCCGGCCTTGCCGCGCTCGGTCAGGAAATTCTTGACGATGCGGTCTTCCAGCGAATGGAACGACACCACCACCAATCGGCCGCCCGGCTTCAGCACGCGTTCCGCCGCCGACAGCGCCAAATGCAATTCGTCGAGTTCCGCGTTGACGAAGATGCGCAAGCCCTGAAACGTCCGCGTCGCCGGGTGAATCTCGCCCGGCTTCGATCGCACGATTTTGGCGACGATATCGGCCAGCGCCCGCGTGGTTGTGATCGGCGCTTCCTTGCGGGCCGCGACGATCGCCCGGGCGACGGCGCGCGAATGCCGCTCCTCGCCGAAAATGTAGATGATGTTGGCGAGATCGGCTTCCGACGCTTTTGCGATCACGTCCGCCGCGGTCGGGCCGTCATGGCCCATCCGCATGTCGAGCGGGCCGCCCAGCCGAAACGAGAATCCGCGCTCGGCCTCATCGAGCTGCATCGAGGACACCCCGACATCCATCACGACGCCGTCGACGGCCGCAAATCCCTGCGCAGCGCAGATTTCGGCCAAATTCGAAAACCGGTCCTCGACCAGGGTCAGCCGGCCACCCGATCGGTCGACCAGATCGAACCCGCCCAGGATGGCGGAGCGGTCGCGGTCGATGCCGATGACGCGGGTTCCAGTGAGGCCGAGGATGGCCCGGCTGTAGCCGCCAGCCCCAAAGGTGGCGTCGACATAGATGCCGCCGTCGCGGGGCTTCAACAGCTCGACCGCCTCGCGGCCGAGGACGGGAACATGACGAGGTGAAGCCGGATTCATAACGGCGCTCCCGGCGCGATCCGGCAGAAAATAGGGAATTTTAGCGCGAACGGGCCCATTGCGCCTCAGATCTACAGGCTTCGCCGGGCTTTTCGGCGCGAAAAGCCATTGCAAGGTAGGGCCGACCCCGATGGTCCCCGATCGCAAACCCTGACTTCCGGACGGAATTTCCTGGGTTGCCATGAGATTTCGAGCGTGAAAGAGGCCTCGGCCGTCCCCCAAACTTGGTTCGGCTCTTCACCACTTAGTAACGGCAGTTAGCGTTAAGAAAGCGTTGAAGGGATGGTTACAATCACTCGCGTCATCCGGGGCGACGCGACGCGGCGAACCCGCAATCCCAGGATTCCCCGATGCGCAATGGCGCATCTGAGGTCTGGTCCTTCGGACCATCCCGGGATGACGGGACAATTTCGGTGATGCTTCCCGCACACACCTGGGCAAAAATGCGAAGGGATAGGCTGATCACTCGTTGCGCGGATGGCAGGGTAAAGGAATAGTAAACGAGGCTCGTGTTGAAAACGCAGCCGTCGCCGTTCTCTTGCCCGGTTTGAGCTGTCCTATGTCGCTCGGTTCGTTCGCATCTGTTGGTGTTGATTCGAAGCGCCGCGTCCTCCCGCTCCCCAGGCACAATGCGAACATGAAGACATTCACTCCCGATTCATCGATCGCTTCCGACGTCATCCCCTCGATGAATTATGGCGACCGCCACAAGGGCCGTTTGCCCGACATGATCCTGCTGCACTACACCGGAATGCCGGATGTGGAAGGCGCAATCGCACAGCTCTGCACCGCCGGCACCGACGTGTCGGCCCATTATATCGTGCTGGAAGACGGCCGCATCGTGCAGTGCGTCCCCGAGGCGAAGCGCGCCTGGCACGCCGGCGTCGCGTCCTGGTCCGGCGAAGAGGATATCAACTCCTGCTCGATCGGCGTCGAGATCGTCAATCGCGGCCATGACTGGGGCTATCCGGACTATCCGCTGCGCCAGATCGCCGCCGTGATCGCGCTGTGCCGCGGCATCATGCTCCGCCGCAAGGTGCCGACGCATCGCGTGCTCGGGCATTCCGATGTAGCACCGGCGCGCAAGAAGGACCCCGGCGAGAAATTTCCGTGGCATTCGCTGGCCAATTCCGGCGTCGGCCACTGGGTGCAGCCGGCGCCGATCGTGCGCGGCGAAACAATGAAGCTCGGCACCGAGGGCGACGACGTCGGCCACCTGCAGCAGGCGCTGGCGAGATACGGCTACGCGATCCCGATCAACGGCAAATATGACGGCACGACCATGGAAGTGGTGACCGCGTTCCAGCGCCATTTCCGCCCCGCCCGCGTCGACGGCGTCGCCGATCATTCGACGCTGACCACCTTGCAGGCGCTGTTGGCGGGCCTTCCGGTCGGCGACAAGGTGGTTGCGGCGAAGTAGGTGCGCTCCCTCGCCCCGCTCTTCGCGGGGAGAGGGTTGGGGTGAGGGGCACTTCTATCCGCGAACACTGACGTCGCGATCGGCATCGCGCCTTGCCCCTCACCCGAAATTCGAGCGATTCTCGAATTTCGACCTCTCCCCGCACAAGAGCGGGGAGAGGTAAGAAAGGCCTGGTCGTTAGGCCTCATCCAATTCCGCCAACCGCCTTGCATAAAGCCGCCGCAGCGGCTCGAGTTGCGTCGCCGCGGTCGCCGCCAGATACGCCTCGCGCGCGGCATCGTTCCGGCCGAGGCGGCGCAACAAATCGGCGCGGACCGCCGGCATCAATTCGTAACCCCTTAGTCCGCCGCGCGCTTCCAGCGTGTCGATCAGGTCGAGCGCGCGCGCCGGGCCGTCCACCATCGACACGGCAGCGGCGTGATTGAGCTCGATCACCGGCGACGGGCTGATGCGCAGCAACACCTCATAAAGCCCGGCGATCTGCGGCCAGTCGGTATCCTGATAACTCGGTGCCCGCGCGTGCAGCGCCGCGATCGCGGCCTGCACGGCATAGGATTCCGGCCGTCCCGGCATCCGCAAGGCTTCTTCGACCAGCCGCAAACCTTCGGCAATCTGACAAAAATCCCACAGCTTGCGGTCCTGCTCTTCCAGCAGCACGATGTCGCCGCCTGCGGTCTGGCGCGAGGCGCGGCGCGCGTCGTGCAGCAGCATCAGCGCCAATAATCCCTTGATCTCGCCCCGTTGCGGCATCAGCGCGTCGAGCAGGCGGCCAAGCCGGATCGCTTCGCGCGCCATATCCGGACGCATCAAATCCTCGCCCGAGGTCGCGACATAGCCTTCGGTGAAGACCAGATAGATCACCGCCAGCACCCCGCGCAGACGGGGCCCGAGCGCCTCGCGCTCCGGCACTTCATAGGGAATGCCGGCGAGCCGGATTTTCTGCTTGGCGCGGACCAGGCGCTGCGCCATCGCTTCTTCGCTGACGAGAAACGCGCGCCCGACCTGCGCGGCGGTCAACCCGCAGATCGTGCGCAGCGTCAGCGCGACCTGGACTTCGGCGGCGAAGGCGGGATGGCAGCAGGTAAAGATCAGGCGCAGCATGTCATCGTCGAGCGGCATCGCATCGCTTCCCTCGCCGGACGCCGCCGCGTTGTGCAGCATCTCGTGCACGAGTTCGCCCTGCTTGCCGCGAAACGCGATCTGCCGGCGCACCCGGTCGATCGCCTTGTTGCGTGCGACATTGACCAGCCACGCCCGCGGATTGGACGGCGGATTTTCGTTCGGCCAGCGTTCCAGCGCGACGGCAAAAGCCTCCTGCAGCACGTCCTCGGCGAGATCGAAATCGCCGACCAGCCGGATCAGCGTCGCCAGCGCCCGGCCCGCCTCGTCACGGAATATTTTTTCGATCTCGGTGGGGGTCATGGGGTTCACTTTCGTCATTCCGGGGCGACGCGAAAGCGTCGAACCCGGAATCTCGAGATTCCGGGTTCGTGCTTCGCACGCCCCCGGAATGACGGCATCGCCATCAGTTATAAACCCAGATCGGCCGCACCTCGATCGAGCCGAACCTGGCGCTGGGAATCCGCGCGGCGATGGCAAGGGCTGCGTCGAGATCCTTGGCCTCGACCAGATAATAGCCGCCGAGCTGCTCGCGCGTTTCCGCGAACGGACCATCGGTGGTCAGGGTCTTGCCGTCGCGGATGCGAACGGTGGTCGCGGTCGTGGTCGGCTGCAGCCGGTCGCCGGCCTTGAAATTGCCGCTCTGGACAATGCTTTGCGTGAAGGCGCCGTATTCCTCCAGCATCTTCTTGCTCGTGGCGGCGTCGATCTTGGCGTATTCGACTTCGTTCTGATAGATCATCAGCAAATACTGCATGGCTTAGCTCCCTTTGTTCGGCTTGATCGCCGGCATCCAGTCGAACGGCGAAACCGCAAAACGACATCTTCAGGATAAATTATTTTAGGCTACCGTCAGCCGGCGTTATCTCCTTGACGCGACGGGCCCAAACCCCCATCACAGGGACGTCAGTCGGCCGGACGGCCGCTCCCGCTAGGGCCGAAAGGCTGCGGAAGAGGAAAGTCCGGGCTCCATCGACATACGGTGCCGGATAACATCCGGCGGGGGCAACCCCAGGGAAAGTGCCACAGAGAACGAACCGCCCTCCTCCGCTCCTTGCGGAGCTTGGGAGGGCAAGGGTGAAAAGGTGCGGTAAGAGCGCACCGCGGCTCCGGCAACGGAGCCGGCATGGCAAACCACACCGGGAGCAAGACCGAATAGGGACGGCAACGCGGGAAGTTCGCGCAAGCGATAACGCCGCGGGAGCGATGTCAGGCTCGCCGTCCGGGTAGGTTGCTCGAGGCAATGTGCAAACATTGTCCCAGAGGAATGGCCGTCACGTATCGCCTGCCACAAGCGGGCGGTGCCCTACAGAACCCGGCTTACAGGCCGGCTGATGTCTTCTACGAAAGCGTTTTCGAAGAAAACGCGTCTTACTGAGAATGAGGGGTTCGGCGCAACCACGCCGGACCCCTCGCCAGTTTAAGACCGTCATTCCGGATGCGCCTTCGGACGTCCCGGAATGACGTGGAGTTTTTTAGCCTCGCGCCGCGACGACCCGCTGCAACAGTCCCATCAGCGCCTCCGGTGCCGTCACATTCGGCGAATGGCTGGCATCGATCTCGTGGTAATTCCAGCCGGACTCGCTCTTGGCGCGCTTCGCAAACGGACCGAACGTATCCGCGGGCGTGATGCGGGTGGCGTAGATATAGCTGCGCGGCAATGTCAGTCTGCCGCCATGCAGCGTCAGCGGCGTCAGAAAGCATTTGATCGGCATGTCGACGCGCCGCTCGGTCAGCCATTCGAGGTCGGCCGGCGGGGTATCCGGCGGCGTCGGGTTCGGCGGTACGCGCCAGCCGTCGCCGGTCTTTGCGAGCTCCTGCATACGCTGCCGCGCCGGTTCGTTCAGATCGAGCAGCGACTGTCCGTCGTCAGGTACGAACGCGTCGACATAGATCAACTGCCCGATGCGGTCCCGCGCGCGGTCGGCGACGCCGGTTGCGACCATGCCGCCATAGCTGTGTGGTGTTTCCGACCCTGCTCTACTTCAATCGGAACCCGATCGCCTTGAGCTTCGGCGGCAGGCTCGCCGACGCCGCGGTCGGATTTGCCGGCGGCATCCTTGGCGGCCTCGCCGGATTGTCCGGCCCGATCCCGACGCTGTGGGCCAGCGTGCGGGGCTGGGGCAAGGATGAGCGGCGCGGCGTTTTTCAGACGTTCAACTGGACGGTGCTGTCGGCGTCGCTCTGCCTGCAGGCGGGCACCGGATTTATCACCCGGGAAGTCGTCTGGCTCGCGGTGCTGGCGCTGCCGGCAACCATCTTCGGCGCCTGGCTCGGCGCGCGCGCCTATCGCGTGCTGAGTGACAAAAATTTCCGCGATGTCGTGCTCGGGCTGTTGTTTCTGTCCGGGCTCGGCCTGGTCTGGAGCAGTCTCGGTCATTGAAGCGGCGTGTCATCCGGCCGCGCGCCGATCACCATGCCGCTCGCAACGCCGCCTCTGCCCGGCTGTACGAGCGGCAGCAACCGCTTCCTGAACTCGAGGTGCAGCAACCACAGGGCCAACGCGGCCTGCAGCGTCGTCGTTACGTTTGAGACGTACCAGACGTACTCAATGCGAAAGCCGGGCTTTGCCGACAGCCAGAGAACCGGCAAGGCATAGGTGACCAGACGCGCGCCCGAGCTCAGCAGCACCGGCTTTGTGTTGCCCAGTCCCTGAAACATGCTGGAGCACACAAAGATCAAGCCTTGCGCGACAAGGTTCAACGAGACCATCTGCAGGAACACCGCCCCTGCCGCCATCGTCTCGGGGTCGCTGGCAATACTGCCGAGCAACAACCCAGGCTTCAATTGGGCAAGGATCGTGAGGACGATCATCACTGAAGTGGTGATGAGCACAACCTTCCGGAAGGTCTCCCTCACTCGTTCGAGATTGCCCGCGCCGAAGTTCTGTCCGGCGATAGGGCCGGCCGAGAATGCGACTGCCATCGCCGGTACCTGTATGAGACCGAGGACGCGCGTGCCGATGCCGAAGCCCGCCTGCGCCGCCGGACCGAAATCCCTTAGCGCGTAATAGACGACGGCCATATAGCTGAAGATGATCGCGAACTCGGCGCCGGCCGGCAGGCCGATGTCCAGAATCCGCCTCCATTGCTTGAATTGCGGATACAACTGCCTGCGATCGACGGCGACGTAGCGCTCCAGCCTGCGGAAATAGACCCACTGCATCAGAAGTCCCAAGAGGACCGCAATCGAACTCGCTAGCCCGGCGCCGGCGACGCCGAACGCATGGCCCGTGCCCCAGCCCACGATAAGCACCGGCGCAAGCACGATATTGATTAGCAGCGCGAATGCCTGCACGATCATTGTTGGGCGCACAATTCCGGTGCCGCGCAGCGCAGATCCCATCACCAGCAAGGCGAATTGCAGCGCCAGCGCCGGCATGAACCAGAGCAGATAGGTTGTGCCGGCTTCGATGGTGGCCGCATCGACCGCAACCGCGTGCATGTAGCTGCCCGCGACGGCGGACCCGACGATCCATGTAACCAGACCGCACAACGCGGACAGGCCGAGCGACTGGTTGAATACCAGATTGGCGTCGGCGCGATCCTTGCGTCCCACCGCATGCGCGATCAGCGCCACGGTGCCGACGCTCAATACCTGCATCAGCGCGTTGATCAGGAACCCGGCGTTCCCGGCTGCCGCCACGCCCGCAACCGCGGCGTCGCCGAGGCCTGAAACGAAATACAGGTCGATCAAACCACAGAGCATCATCATGATCATGCCGGCGAAGATCGGCGGCGCCATCATCGCGATGTGGCTCACGATCGAGCCTTGCGTAAGGTCTTTCATGACAAGTTCAATCTTTGTCGTGTCGATACAAGATGTTCGTTAGGCCCATCACGAGCGCCCTCACCCCGCCGCCGAAATCCGGTCGAATTCCGTCGCCTGGCGCTCGAACAGCCCGCGATAGATTCCGCCCGCCCGGGCGGCGAGCGCGGCGTGGGTGCCCTGCTCGACGACCTCGCCGCGGTCGAATACCAGGATGCGGTCGAGGCTGCGCACCGTCGACAGCCGGTGCGCGATCACGATCGAGGTCCGTCCCTTCATCAGCCGCTCCATCGCCTGCTGGATCAGCGCCTCGGACTCTGAGTCGAGGCTCGAGGTCGCCTCGTCCAGGATCAGGACCGGCGCATCGGCGAGAAACGCGCGGGCCAGCGCGACGCGCTGCCGCTCGCCGCCCGACAGCTTGACGCCGCGTTCGCCGACCAGCGTGCCGTAGCCTTTCGGCAGCCGCACGATGAACTCATGCGCATTGGCGAGCCGCGCCGCCTGCTCGATCGCCGCCGCGCTCGCGCCGGGCCGGCCGTAGGCGATGTTCTCGGCCAGCGAGCGGTGAAACAGGATCGGCTCTTGCTGCACGATCGCGATCTGGCTGCGCAGCGATTGCTGCGTCGCGTTCGCAACGTTCTGACCGTCGATCAGGATACGCCCGCCGCTAACGTCGTAGAGCCGCTGCACCAGTTTTACGAACGTGGTCTTGCCCGAGCCCGAGCGCCCGACCAGGCCGACGCGCTCTCCCGCACGGATGTCGACCGACAGGCCGTCATAGAGCGGCGCGCGATGGCCACCGTAGTGGAACGTCACGTCCTCGAACACGATGCGGCCGCCCTGGATGTCGATCGGCCGGGCGCCGGGCGCGTCGGCAATGCCGATCGGCTCGCCATGGATCGCGACCAGCTCCTCCATGTCGTTGACCGAACGCTGCAGATTGTTGATGTGCATGCCGACATCACGCAGATAGGCGTGGATGATGTAATAGCTGGTCAGCACATAGGTCACATCGCCCGGCGAGGCGCGGCCGGCGATCCACAACAAGAGCGCGCCGCCGATCACGGAAGCGCGCAGGCAGAGCAGCACCGCAAGCTGTGCGGTGGCGGTGTAGGTATAGCGCAGCCAGGTGCGCCGGACCCGGGCGCTCCACCGGCTGATGACGTGCTTCAGCCGCGCGTCCTCGCGCGTTTCCGCGCCGAATGATTTTACGACGGCGTTGCAGGTCATGGCATCGGCCAGCGTACCGCCAACCTTGGTGTCCCAGGCGTTGGAGACCCGTGCCGCCGGCGCGATGTAGCGCGTCGAGAACAGGATGATCATCGGGATGTAGATCGCAGCGCCAACCGCGATCACGAGGCCGAGCGACGACCAGTGCAGCCCGAGCAGGATCATCGACCCCAACAGCACCACGAGCGAGGGCAACAGCGCCATCAGGATGGTGTCGTTGAGCAGGTCGAGCGCCCACATGCCTCGCGTAATCTTGCGCACGGTCGAGCCGGCAAAGCTGTTGGCGTGCCAGTCAGTCGAAAAACGCTGTACGCGTGTGAAAGCGTCGCGCGCGACGTCGGACATGATCCGCAGTGTGAACGGCACGATCCCATAGAGCCCGACCAGGCGCAGGACGATGGAGGCGAGACCGAGCCCCACGATCCCGGCAAAGGCGGTGTACGCCGCGCGGCGTGCGGCGGGATCCGACGCGCCGGCGGTCATGGCGTCGACGAGTTGGCCGGAGAAGACCGGCATGAACAGGTCGGCCACGGTGGCGCCGAGGAAACCGGCGACAATGGCTGCGGCCATCGCCGGCTGCTTGAGCCAGTGGTGGAACACGAATGGCAACACCACACGAATGGCGGCGGGGCGCTCGCTGCAGGAGGCGGTCATGGCGTCATCCGGCTACGCTTTCGCGCGCGCCGGCTCCGTTGATGGACGCGAGTTCGGCATCGGGCCGAACGCAGGCGTCGTTGAAAAAAGAGGTAACTTACTGGGAAGCTTGGGATGACCGGGCCGTCAGGCCCGATCGATGCTGACGGAAACCACCCTCAAAGGGTGAAACAGGCGTCCAGCATGGGCATCGGACGCGGGCGTACGATCTGCGAAAATGACAAACTCATGCAAATCCTCCCCGGTTCGAGCGACAATAGGTTTCTTATAAATGCATCGCGGGTGATTTGCAATATCGGCGGCGTGATCAGAACTGGAAGTACAGAAATTCGAGCCGTTGCCACATGCCGAACAGCGAGATCGCGAACGCCGTCGCCGACACCAGCGCCCACGCCGCGTTCGGCCGCCATCGCAGCCAGGTCGGCTTCTCCGGCGCGCGGCGGTACTCGCGATAGCCGAACAATTGCGGGACGTTGGGCAGGCACAGCGCGATCGCGAGCGCCAGCGCCACCGCGCCGCCGCCGATCAGCAACAGCCGCTGCTCGCCGACCAGGACCGGCAAATCCATCAATCGGAGGATGCCGGAAGAGGTGTAGGCGGAACTGCGGGCCTCAACGCCAAACAGGCCGCCCAGCATCTGCCAGGCCCCCGCCATCGTCCGCGCGCGGAAGAATACCCAGGCGAGGATCACGGCAGGGAACGTGATGATCCAGGACAGTCCTTTTGCGACCACCCCCGTTGCAGCGCCGGGCTTGTCGCCACCGCGCCAGCGGCGCCAGAGATGATTGATGCTCAGATAGACCCCGTGCAGTCCGCCCCAAATGATAAAATTCCAGCCCGCGCCGTGCCAGAGTCCGCCGAGCAGCATCGTCACCATCAGATTGATGTAGCGGCGCTGCTCGCCGAGCCGGTTGCCGCCAAGCGGAATGTAGAGATAGTCGCGCAGGAAGCGCGACAGCGTGATGTGCCAGCGCCGCCAGAACTCGATGATCGAAGTCGCGCGATAGGGCGAACGGAAATTCACCGGCAGGCGGATGCTGAACAACAGCGCGAGACCGACCGCCATGTCGGAATAGCCGGAGAAGTCGAAATAGATTTGCAACGTGTAGGCCAGGGTCGCGAGCCACGCCCAGGGCGTGGTGACGCTGCCGCCGGCGTCGAGATGCGCGAACACCGGCGAGACGAACTGCGCGAGGTTGTCGGCGATCACGACTTTCTTGAACAACCCTGCTGCGAAGATCGCAAGGCCCCGCGCCGCCAGCACCGCCGAGCGCGAGGTGCGCCCGCGCTTGAACTGCGGGATCATCTCGGCATGATGCACCAGGGGGCCCGCGATCAGATGCGGGAAGAACGACACGAATAATGTGTAGCTGATGATATCGCGCTCGACCCTGGCGCCGCGCATCACATCGACCAGATAGGCGATCTGCTGGAAGGTAAAGAAGGAGATGCCGAGCGGCAGCACGATGTTGAAGAACGGCAACGGCGCGCCGGTCATCGTATTGATGCTGTCGAAGATGAAGTTGGTGTATTTGAAATAGCACAGCAGCGCGAGATTGAGCGCGACGCCAAGGGTGCCGATGGCGCGGCGGCGCAGCGGGTCTTCCATCCTTAAGCCCAGCGAGAAATTCACCGCGATCGAGACGAGCAGCAGCAACAGATAGACCGGCCGCCAGGCGGCGTAGAAAAACAGCGATGCCGCCGCCAGCACCATAATGCCGGCGCGCGGCGAGTGGCGCCGCGCAGCCGCGAACGCCAGCACGGTGGCGGGCAGGAACTGGAACAGGAAGGTGTAGGAGGAGAACAGCATCGCGGTGCGGCTAACGCTTCAGCCGCGACACGAGATAGCGCGTGTAGATCGGTATGCCCGAGGCATTGACGTGCATCTCGTCGGCGTAATTGACCTGCGCCAGCCCGGGGACCGATTGGATGTTGAGGACATCGAAGCCGCAACGGCGGCCGGCCGCGACGACCAGCGCGGCATACTGATCGTCCTTTTCCCGCCACGCCGGATCCTGCGCGCGGTCGTAGCGCGGCGCCCAGGGCGGCACCACGACGGTGAGCTTCTTCGTCAGCGCCACCATGTCGCAGAGCGCGCCGATCTCGTAGTGTGCCTTGGGACCGGACAGATCCCAATTGGCGTAATGGGCGTTCGAGCCGATATCCGCGGGCCAGCGGTCGTCGCCCTGGGTGTGGTCGATGATCCCCAAGCCGAGCGAGGGCGACACCGCGCCGAGATCGGCGACGTCTTGATCGGCGGCAAGCCGCGCATTGAAGGCCTCGCGGATGAAGCGGATCAGGGTGCCGACCCGCAGCGGCAGAAACGAGATCATCTGCTCGATCACGCCGAGCCTTGGCGCGACGTCCTGCGGAAAGACCGTGGCGGAGTGCACGCCCTCGTTGAACAGGAATGGCGCGACGCTCGTGACGACATGCGCCTTCTGGAACGAAGCCGGGGCGCGATGCATCGCGGCGAGAAGCGCCAATGGCTCGCCGGCGTCATAGGCGATGTTGACGGCAAAGCCTTTCGGCTTGCCCAGCAATTGTGCGGCCAAGGCCGGATCGACCTGATAGTAGGTTCGGCTCTCGCCCGCGAAGATCAGTTCGGGATGCGACGAGAGCAGCGGCAGTTTTACGGCGAGCATGGTCGGCACGTCGTCGTGGACGCGATTGGCGATCGCCAACAATCCCGCCAGCGCCGATAGCCATACCACGGCCGTCAGCGCCAGCGCGGTGGCGATCCATCGCGCGGACGCCGCCTGCACGCGCTTGAGCGATCCGCTATCGGGAGTGGCAAGGCCGCGCATCATGGCGCCGTTCAAGCATGAACGGCTGCGCCAGACAATATCGCTAATGCGCCGGTTCGGTCGCCGGCTCGGTCGCCGACGAGGGCGGCCTCTTCAACAGCATCACCAGCAGGCTGAGGCCGAAATAGAACAGCGTCAGCATGAAGAAGGCGTCGCCATATCCCATCACCACCGCCTGGCGGTGCACGATCTGGGACAATTGCTTCATCGCCAACGCCGCCGCGTCACCCATGCCCTGCATGCGTTGGGTGAACATCGAGAGCGTCTCGGTCGCCATCGCATTGCCCCAGGTCACCCGCTCCTGCAACCGCGAGATATGCAGGTCGGTGCGCTCGTTGAGCACCTGGTTGATGATGGCAAGTCCAACCGCGCCGCCGAGATTGCGGGTCAGGTTGAACAATCCCGACCCGTTCTTCACCCGGTCCGGCGGCAGCGTGCCGAGCGCGATATTGTTGGTCGGCACCATCGCAAACATCATGCCGATGCCGCGCAGGATCTGCGGCACCAGGAGCTCGTAGAAATCATAGTCGCGGGTGATCCACGTCATCTGGTAGGAGCCGAACGCGAAGATGATGAGGCCCGCGGCGATGATGAGGCGCATGTCGACCTTGAGCATCAGCCGTCCGACCAGCGGCGCCGTGAGGAACATGGTGACGCCGGAGACGAACATGGTCTCGCCGATCATCAGGGCGCTATAGCCGCGCACCTCGGAGAGATAGCGCGGATACATGTAGGTCAATCCGTAAAGGCCGATGCCGACGCAGAACGAGATCAGGCAGCCGATGGCGAAATTGCGGTTGGTGAAGGCGCGGATGTCGACGATCGGCTCCTCCGCCGTCAATACGCGGTAGAAGAAGGCGATCGCGGACACCGCGCAGATCGCGGCGCAGACCGCGACCGACGTATCCTGCAGCCATTCATATTGCGGGCCTTCCTCGAGCACGTATTCGAGCGCGCCCAGAAATCCCGCCATCGCGATCAGGCCGAACCAGTCGAAGCGATCGAGCAGTGCGAAATTCGGCTGGTCGAAATCGACCAGCGCCAAAACGCCGATGGTGATGCCGATGCCGGGGATGACGTTGATGAAGAACAGCCAGTGCCACGACATCGTGTCGGTGATGATGCCGCCGACCGTTGGACCAATGGTCGGCGCCAGCGTCGCGACCAGGCCGATGATCGGGCCGACGATGTGGAATTTCGAGCGCGGAAACACCGTATAGGCGGACGCGAACACCGTCGGGATCATGCCGGCGCCCAGAAATCCCTGGATCGCGCGCCACAGGATCATCTGTTCGATCGAGGAAGCGAAACCGCACAGCAGGCTCGCGATGGTGAAGCCGGAGGCGGAAATCGCGAACAGCAACCTCGTGCCGAACGCGCGCGACAGGAAGCCGGACAAGGGTATCGCGATCACTTCGGCGATCAGATACGAAGTCTGGACCCAGGAGACCTCGGTCGAACTTGCCGACAGGCCGGCCTGGATATCGGTGAGCGAGGCCGAGACGATCTGGATGTCCAGGATCGACATGAACATCCCGAACACCATGATCAGGAACGCGAACATCCGCCGCGCCGGGATACGCTCGGAAGGCGCGCCCGCGGCGCTCATCATGGCGGGTGAGGCAGTGGTGGCGTCGGCCATGATCTGTTTCGGTCCAGGACTCTGCTTCGGTCCAAGTCTGCTTCGGTCCAAGTCTGCTTCGGTCCAAGTCTGGCTCAGGCACCGGGCGCCATCGCCCGGTGCGCAAAATCTATTGCGGATGGATCAAGGTCGGCGCATCGAGATCGGCCTCGCTATCGGCATCCGCGGCGCCGTTGTGGGTGTCGACGGTGGCATAGACCGACATGCCCGCGCGCAACAGGTTTTGCCGCGCGACGTCCTTCGGCACCTTCACGCGAACCGGCAGCCGCTGCACGATTTTTGTAAAGTTGCCGGTGGCGTTGTCCGGCGGCAGCAGGGTGAATACCGAGCCCGCCGCGGGCGAGATGCTATCGACAAAGCCCGCAAACTTGCGATGGCCGTAAGCGTCGACCGAGATCGTCACCGGCTGGCCCGGGCGGATGCGCTTGAGCTGGGTTTCCTTGAAATTGGCGTCGATGAAGACCTCGTCGAGCGGCACCACATTGCCGAGTCTTTGTCCGACAATGACGAAATCGCCGACATTGACCAGACGGTTCGAGAACGTGCCGTCGACCGGCGCGCGCACGAACGTAAAATCAAGGTCGCGTTGGGCCTTGGCCAGCGCGGTCTCCAGTTCCGCCAGTTGCGCGCGGGCCTCGGCCTGCTGCGCTTTCGTCACTTCGACATTGTCGCGCGCGGCGTCGAAGGCTGCCTGCGCCGATTTCAGCGCCGCGACGCCCTGGTCGCGCGTCGCTTCGGACACCTCATAGGTCGCATGCGAGGCAAAGCCCTTGGCGGATAGCGCCTGCTGCCGGTCGAAATCGAGATCGGCCCGCTTCACGCCAGCTTCGGCCGAGACGACCTGGGCCTGGGCCTGCTCGACCGCGCTTTGCAGCGCCGTGACCTGGCGGCCGATGCGGTCGATGGTGGCCCGCTGGGTCGCGATCCTGGTGCGCGCGGCGTCGACCGCGATGCGATAATCGCCGTCGTCGATCCGGAAGATCACGTCGCCGGTCCGCACCAGCATATTGTCGCCGGGCATGATCGCCGCGACGTGGCCCGCCACCCGCGCGCCGAGCATGGTGTTGTTGGCGCGCACATAGGCGTCGTCGGTCGACACATAAAAGCGTCCGACCAGGACATAATATCCGCCGTAGCTTGCCGCGGCGAGCGCAAGCAAGGCCACGATGCCGATCAGGACAAATTTGCGGTTTCCCGATTTCGGCGCGGCCGACGCGGCGGGTGCGGCCGGAGCCGCCGGCGCGACGGCTGGCCTGTCGATGGCCGGTTTGTCGACTGCGGGTTTTTCGCTTGCCGGCTTTTCGCTTGCCGGCTTGGCCGGCGTCTCCACGGGGCGGCGTGCGATCGCCTCATCGCCAATATGCGAACGAAGCTGGTCGGCGAGCGCAGTCGAAACCTCGCGCGCGGTCTCGCTCTCGGCCGTCTCCGGCTCGTCGCGAAGGATGCGGGCGGCCTGGTCTCTTACTGCGGCCATCACGGCCTCCCCGTTACAAATGTCGCGACATTAGACATAGGCGAACAGACATATGCAGACATAGGCGAACGCGCGCCTGGTGGCGCCGCAAATTAAAAATAGCATTGACCGAACGGTTCGGTCAAGATATATTCTTACCTACGGAACCATAGAGGGTTCTTTCCTTCTGAGGCGCTTTCAGGACTTGAATCTTTCCGGAAAAGCTAAACCAATGGTTGCAGCCGATCGCACTACCCCCCATCTCGTCGATGAAGACAGCGCCAAACGCCGGCAAATCCTGGCCGGCGCCAGCAAGATCTTCATGGATCTTGGCTTTGACGGCGCCAGCATGGGCGAGATCGCCCGGGCCGCCGGCGTCTCCAAGGGCACGCTTTACGTCTATTTCGCCGACAAGAACCGGCTGTTCGAAGCCATCGTCGAGCAGGAAATGCTCGACCAGAAGAAAGTCGATTTCAATTTCGACCCCGAACGCGACGTCGCCACCACGCTGCGGGAATTCGGCCAGGCCTATATCCAATTGCTGTGCCGGCCGGGCGGCGGATCGGCGATCCGCACCGTGATGTCGATTGCCGAGCGGATGCCCGATGTTGGCCGGCGCTACTACGAGCATGTGCTGGAAAACACCATCAACCGCACCGCCGCCTATCTCGCAGCGCGTGTGAAGCGTAACGAGGTTGCGATTCCCGACTGCCAGTTGGCGGCCTCGCAATTCATGAACATGTGCCAGGCCTCGCTGTTTTTGCCGTTCATTTTCCAGGCTGCTCCGCCCCCTTCCACCGCACGCATCGCCCAAGTGGTCGAAAGCGCGACGCAGATGTTTTTGGCAGGGTATAGGGTGAAGGCGGGGAGAGCGGATTTCGCGTCGTCCCGGCGATAGCAGCCGATGCGCCCCGAGTGACGCGTAAACTTTCCGCCCCGTGATTGAGAGCCGTCAGAACAGCATCGCGTGGATACACCATAGTGTCTTGCACGTGGTGTATGCAGTAATCTCTCTGATTGTAATGCGACGGTGCGGCGATGATGATGACTAGGCGGCGACGGTGCCGGCTGGGCGTAGGCTGCGGAGAACAGCAGCGCACCGATCAAGATCGTCCTGGCAAGCATTAGCCGACAAAATCATGCAGATTTGTACCGCGGCAAAGTGGACACGCGAAGGCGCCTCCGAGGGCTGCCGCGGCGCGCTTGCCGGCCCAAGATGAAGGTGGGGTGCGGCAGATCTGTACGATGGATTGAGCCAACCGGTCGCGCCAACGCGGCCCGATGATGAACTCCGCGAAACCCACCAATGTTGCCGCGCGAGGTGATGGGTATCGCTGCGCTCAACCCATGCTGCGAGCTACTTCTGTTCAAGCACGGAATCGAGATGCGCATGTCGCTCGTCCATGCGCGAGGAGCCGATCGCCTGAACCTTCTCGTCAGAAAGTTCGGCAGTCGCAAAACTGCGACGACGCTGCTTGAACCGGCGGAATTCCTCGTACTCGTCCGGCGCAACAAAATAGCCGGTGATCGATCCGTGGCTCGATACCGCAACGGCCTCTCGCTGGGCGAGCATTCGATAGCGGCCAAAATTTCGGGTGAACTCCGAAGCCGGGATGCTGTCAGACATGTCTAACTTGCTCCTGTTTAGACCCGTAATATACGCAATTTACGCGAAAAGCGCAACTTGCGAAGTTCAGCAGAATAATCCCACAACTATTTGACAAAGCTTGGTTTTTTCCACGGGATTTCAAAAACCATGAAAGCACTTGGGCGGTGAGCCATTTTAGGCGCGACCCAAGAATAAGAATCATCAAGCGTCAAAGTACTATGCCGTCCCGCAACGAGCCGTGTTTTTGCGGCAGTGGAAAGCGCTTTAAACACTGCCATGGCGCCTACACTGTAACCCGCCCCGACGCTCCAATCGCAAATTGGAACGTAACGCCGCAATAGGATGGGTGGAGCGCAGCGATACCCCTCGCGTCGCTATGCTAAACTGGCGACGCGGCAGGTGGTATCTCGAATGACTGCGAGGATTTCGCAGGGCGATTATAATGACGCAGAGCAAGCCGATGGGTTTCGCAAGTGCTCAACCCATCCGAGCTACGCTACTGCGCCCTGCGGCCCTACTTCTCTCGCTCCCACACGATCCTGCGAAAATCGGTCTTGCCCGGATATAGGATGCTGGGCGCCGGCGCCGACTCGATGAAGAGCCGATCGCCTTCGATCCGATAGTGACGCCTCTGCTCGGTGCCGTTCCAGTTTTCATTCCAGGAAATGTCCACGGTCGTGATGAAGTCGCTGCCTTCGATGCGATATTTTCCACTGTAGGCCAGCATCGACTTGTGCAACGCCGCCCGCTCGGCAACACCGTCTCCCGGCTTGCGGCCGTCGGCGGTGGTAATCGCCATCGCGCGCCCCCCAGGCGTCAACAGCAGGTAGCCTTTCGGGGACGAACCGAACGGATTTTGTGTCACGTTCCCCACAACCACCTGCCATGAAACAAGCTTCCAGTTGCCGATCAGAGCATCGGAATTGGCCGCCCACGCGATGCCGGAAACCGCCATGCCGGAGATCAGCGCCAACGCGCCGATTGCTGACTTCACACTGGTGGTGAGACGCCGTTCTTTCATATCGAGCCCCGCTCGCCGCGATGTCGCGAAAGACGTTGTGAACGCGCCAAAACCTGCACGGAGGACAACAGACACACAATGCGGAAGGTGCTAACCTTGCCTCAGGCTCAGCCGAAGGCACGCCGCGGCCTCCAGATTGTGGTTTCCAAAGATGTCGATTCGCTTCGATCTCACGGACCTGCGATTGTTTCTGCACGTCGCCGATGCCGCGAGCATCACGCATGGCGCCACTCGCGCAAACATGACGCTGGCGTCGGCGAGCGAGCGGGTCCGTGCCATGGAGACAGCCCTCGGCGCGCCGCTGCTGGAGCGCCAGCGGCGCGGCGTTCGGCTGAACCCGGTAGGTTCGGCGCTGGTTCATCATGCGCGGATCGTCACGCAGCAACTGGAGACAATGCGTGGCGAATTGAACGATTACGCGAAGGGGCTGCGAGGTCATGTGCGGCTGCTCTCGAACACGGTTGCGATCGCGGAATTGCTCCCGGCTGCGCTGGCCTCGTTCCTGACCACTCACCCCAATATCGACGTTGAACTCGAGGATCGCCCGAGCCGCGAGATCGTGCGAATGATCGCCGCGGGCCGCGCAGACATCGGTATTGTAACGGATGCAGTCGATCTCGCCGAAGAGCTCGAGACGTTCCCGCTCGGCGCGATCCGTCTCGTCGTGGTCGCGCCGCGTCGCCATCCGCTCGGCCGGCGGCGGAAAACCGCCTTTCGCGACATCCTGGACCATGACATCGTCGGCCTGCCGATCGGCAGCGCGCTTCAGGAATATCTGGACCATCATGCGGCACGCACCGGGCGGCGCTTGAAGGTCCGCATCCGCCTGAATGGATTTGACGCCATTTGCCGGATGGTCGAGAGCGGCATCGGTCTGGCGGTGCTACCGGAAACGGTGGCTCGACGAGCTCAGCATGCGATGGCAGTCAAGATCATTTCTCTTACCGATCGATGGGCGCTTCGGCGCCACGCCATTTGTGTTCGAAACTTCGCTTCGTTGCCGGCGCATGCCAAGCGACTCGTGGAATGTCTGAGGCCACCTGCAGTCAGGAAGGGTTCGTAGCCGACCCGGCCGCAGGCCGAAAGTTCGCTCGTTTTCGTGATTTGACATTTCATTCGATTTTGTCAAATTCGTCAAATGACGCCCCGCGACCGCATTCTTGACGCTGCGATGACCGTGTTCCGCCGGCATGGGTTCCGGCGCTCGTCGATCGAGCAGGCAGCCGAAGCCGCGGGGCTGACGCGGCAGGCGCTGTATCATCATTTCAAGTCCAAGGAGGCGTTGTTCCGCGCCGTGCTCGAACGGCTCCACGAGAGCGCGCTGTCTGCCGGAATCGCGGCGGCGACCGCAAAGGAACAGGCAGGCGGCAGCCTCGCCGATATCCTGATCGCGCAGATCACGGCGCGGTTCAGCTTGTTGATCTCCTCGCTCGAGGGCTCGCCGCATATCGAGGAGCTGTTCTCCGAACATCTGGTGCACGCCGGCGATCTTTATCAGAAGTATGGCGCCCGCTATGCCGAACAGGGCGTCGCGACGATTGAAAATATCCGCCGCAAGCAAAAGCTCGCGCTCGCTATCTCCTCCGCTGCGCTCGCGCGATGCGTCGAGATGGCCGTCAACGGCAGCAAATCCATCCACAAGGGCATGCAGCCGCCCGACGCCTTCTTCAAAGATCTCGAAATCATGCTGCGCACGTTGATCGCCGGCGCCATCGCCGCGTCGCCGAAGCCGCGTCGCTTGAAAGCCGGACAAGCGAAAAAATCCTCCCCCAAAAGACCGTCTTCCCCCAAAAGATCTGGAGATCGCAAATGAGCACGATGACGATCAACGGCCGCTCCGCGACCTTGCCCGACGATCCCGACGCGCTTCTCATCGATGTGGTGCGCGGCGAACTCAATTTGACGGGAACAAAGCTCGTCTGCGGCGCCGGCGTCTGCGGCGCCTGCACGGTGCTGGTCGACGGCGCGCCTGTCGTGAGTTGCCTGATGCCCGCGCGCGCGGCGGCGAATAAATCGGTGACGACGGTCGAGGGCATCGGAGAAGCAAAGCTGCATCCGGTGCAGAAGGCGTTCATGGCGCACGACGCGCTGCAATGCGGCTTTTGCACGCCGGGTTTTGTCGTCGAGGCGGTGGCGTTTTGCGACGCCTGGCGCGCCACCAAGGGCACGGCGACGCCGTCGCGGGAGGAAATCGGCGCGGCGCTGTCGGGCCATCTCTGCCGTTGCGGCGCCTATGACGGTATTTTTCGCGCCGTGGCGGAGGCCTGCGCCGGACGATTTGATGGCGATAATTTCGTCTGCCCGCGGGTCGAGGCGCGCGACAAGGTGACGGGGGCGGCAAAATACACCGTCGATGTCCGCCATGACGGGCAGCTCGAAGGCGTCATCCTGCGCTCGCAGATGGCGCATGCTCGTCTCAGCGGAATCGACCTTGCGCCGGTGCGCGCGATGCCGGGGGTAACAGCCGCGATCTTGCTGCTCGACGACGACCGTATCGTGCGCTATGTCGGCCAACCCATCGCCGCCGTCGCCGCAAAGGATCACAAGACCGCGCTCGCGGCTCTCGCCGCGCTCAAACTATCGAGCGAGCCCCTGCCCGCGGTGATTGGGCTGGACAACGCGCGCAAGAGCGATGCGCCCATCGTGTTCGAAAAATCGAGCCGCAAGAAAGCCGGCAATGTTTCCGAAGGCGCCGGCGGCGCGCCGGCGCCCTGGAAGGGCAATGTCCGCGGGCCATCGGGGGCGTTCTCGCACAAGGCCAAGAAGGCGCGCGGCTGGCTCGATGACGCGCGAAAGGCGCGCGACCCGCTGCTGGTCGAGGGCACCTTCCGGACCGGCACGCAGCAGCATGCCTGCCTGGAGCCGCACGCCACCGTCGCCCGCTTCGATGATGATCGCCTGACCGTGCATGTCTCGACGCAGGGCGTGTTTGAATTGAAGGAAGCCATCGCAAAACGCTGGAAGCTCGACCACCACAAGGTCCATGTGATTGCCGATCACGTCGGCGGCGGTTTTGGCTCGAAGGGCCGGATCGGCATCGAGACCGTTGCGGCGATCGAACTCGCGCGCGCGGCGAAGGCGCCGGTCCGGGTCGCCTATGACCGGCATGAAGAACTTTCGGTCGCCGGCTATCGGCCGGCGACCGAAGTCGAGATCGCGCTGTTGCCGTCCGAACGGGGCGATCTCAAAGCCCTCTCGTTCAAGGCCTATGCCGATACGGGCGCCGCCGTAAACTCGACCATCGCGGTGCTGGCGCGGCTGATTTATCCGGCGCAGGCCAAGGAACTGGTCGATTTCGACGTCATCAGCAACCTGCCGCCCGGTTCGGCATTCCGCGCGCCCGGCGGACCGCCGATGGCGTTCGCGCTGGAACAGGCGATCGATGAAGCCGCATTGCGGATGAAGGCCGATCCGATCGGCCTACGCAAGCGCTGGGACACCGATCCCAACCGCGCGCGCCTTTATGATTGGGCCGCAGGCCTCGAACTCTGGCGCAACCGAAAGACACCGGCCGCACAGACCGGCCGCTATCGCCGCGGCGTTGGCGTCGCCGCCGGATATTGGCTCTATCTCTGGCAGCCCGGCTCCAAGGTCGAGCTTGCGGTGAAGGGCGGACGGCTCGTTGCCAGCTCCGCCATTCAGGATATCGGCAACGGCTGCCGCAGCGTGATCGCCAACACGGTCGCGCATGAATTTGGACTCGAGCCGCACGACATCGAGGTCCGGATCGGCGATTCCAGCCTGCCGGAAGGCCCGCCATCGACCGGCAGCCGGACCACCGCATCGGTGATCCCGCCGACGCTGCTTGCCGTGCAAAAGCTGAAGGCTGCCATCGAGCAGAGTGCAAAACGGCCGCCGACGCCCGGCTCCAACGCGCCATGGCGCGAATTGATTGCGGCTTCACCTGATCTTGTCGCCTCCGCGGTGCGGCCGGAAGACGCCAAACCGACGTCGCCGGGAATCCGCTCGCCCTTGAAGGAGGCGGGATTGATGGGGACGATTTTCGGCTGGATGATGCGCCGGATGTCCAACATCGCGATCGGCGCCGGGGTGCCGAGTTCAGTGCAGGTGATCGAGGTCGAGGTCGATACCTGGCTCGGGCATGTGCGGGTGTTGAATGTTGCGACCGGGATCGCGGTCGGCAAGATCGCGGCCCCCGCGCTGGCGCGCAGCCAGGCGACGGGTTCTGTCATTCAGGGCATCGGCTACGCGCTCTACGAAGCACGCGAGGTCGATTCCTCCACCGGCGACATCCTCACGGGCGGGATGGAGGATTACCGGATTCCAGGGATCGCCGACACGCCGCCGATCGACGTGCATTTCGATGAAGCGGGGTTCGATCATGTGCTCGGCGGCAGCGTCGGCATTGGCGAGGTCGCCACCGTGCCGACCTCGCCGGCGATTGCCAACGCCATTTGCAACGCGATCGGCGTCCGGCTGACGGAGATTCCGATCCGGCCTGACCGTCTGATTGCCGCATTGAAAGGGAGGGCTGCCGCATGACTTCCGCAACCATGACCGCCTTCGCGCAGACAACCGAATTCCGCGCCGCCGGCACCGATCTCTCCGAACGCCGGCGCAGCGGCGTGTCTACGGGACCGCTGATCGATATCGCCGCGACACCCGACACGTCAGGGATCGCCTGGGGCGCCGACGGCGCGGCGCGGATCGGGGCTTTTACGACGATCGCCGCGATCGCTGGCGACGCCCGTATCGCGCAGGCCTATCCGGGTCTGGCGGCGGCAGCGCTTGGTCTTGCGACGCCGCAGGTCCGTCATCTCGCGACGCTTGGCGGCAATCTCGCGCAGCGCTCGCGCTGCTGGTATTTTCGCAATCCGCATATCGATTGCCTGAAGAAGGGTGGCGTGGATTGTCCGGCTCGAACAGGCAATCATCTCTACGGTGTCGCCTTCGATCTCGGCCCCTGCGTCGCGGTGCATCCCTCGACCATGGCGGCGGCGCTGATCGCCTATGAGGCGAAGATCGACACGGATAAACGGCGGGGGATTTCGGTTGGCGCGCTGCTGGGCGACGGCGCAAGCGCCGCCGACAACGCGCTGGCGCCGGGCGAGATGATCGCGCGCGTCGAGCTGCCGGCGCCGGTCGCGACCGAGCGTGCGTTCTACAAGCGCGCCATCAGCCGGACGCACGCGGAATGGCCGCTGGTCGAAGTCTGCCTCCGCGCCGTGGTCTCGGATGCTTCGTTCCAGCTCATCCGCATTGCCGCTGGCGGGGTTGCTCCAATTCCGTTGCGGTTGACGGCGGTGGAAGCTGCATCGCAAGGCAAACCGGCGAACGCGGCGACGATCGCGGAGGCCGCGAGCGCGGCGACGGCCGGCGCCAAGCCTCTGCCGATGACGGGATACAAGCTCGATCTCTTGCGCGGCGTCGTGCAGGATTTGCTCGAGCGGGTGGTGGCGTAGCACGAAATCGTAGGGCGGATTAGTTTTACTGAGTCACTTGGTCGCGGCCGATGAGGCTGAGAATCAAGTAATTGAGGAGATTCGGATTTTGGCACGTGGGAGGGCCG
>Ga0185299_10000569_pt1 | contig 94696 bp, 116 predicted proteins | sample PaiPotPPA55metaG_FD_128002 | JGI IMG/M metagenome (GOLD analysis project Ga0185299, IMG submission 128002) | Iron sulfur acid spring bacterial and archeal communities from Banff, Canada, to study Microbial Dark Matter (Phase II) - Paint Pots PPA... ... | reverse complement strand
GCGCCCCCGCCACGAACCGGCGGTGGAAAAAAAGGCGACTAAACTAGATCGAGACTCGACTAAATGCGCTGGAGGGTGGGTCATTTTTAAAATGTCAAAAAGGGTCACTTTTTGAGTGTTGCAAGCAGCCGGCTTTCGTCCCTGAGATTAAATGCGTCTTCAGCCTCGCCGAATCGGCAACTACGCCGTTCATATAGAGCGAACCAAGCCGCTTAGTGCGGACCAGCGAGCCGCCATCCGCCCAATGGCATCGATATTCGGGCACGTCCACTAGCCTTTGGCTCAATTCAGGTCTCGTTCGGCGACGGGTCAGCCCTGGCGCCCTACCCTACTCTGCCGCCTGTCCCCTGTCCGCTACCGACCATCGTTAGACGTATCCGGCGGCTTGGCGCGCCTTCTCCGGGCTCAGAGCTGGAGTGCAGTACCGTACCGGCACTGTACGGTACGCCCTCTGAAGCAATTCCAGCTCTCCGCGCGCGGCAAGCTCTTGGCTCGAACCGTACAGCGGCGAGGTTTTCGCGCTGGCGGTGGTTGCGGCAGGTCAAGGGCTATTAGACCACAACCGCGCTTCGACTCGTTACGCGTGAATGTGTTAACGCTACCAGCAGCACCTTTCTGGCACCTGCCTGAAATGCAGATCGCTGAGACGACTGTTCGTCTGTGAAGTGAGACTAGATCAGTTGTCCGTTACCCTCGGTTAAGAGCACACGGTGGTAAGTGTATATGTCCGGGGACAACAGTACCGTACAGTGCCGTTACGGCACGTACAGGAACTGTAACGAGTTCGGGACCGGGGCCGAGCGCAAAGAAGAGCCAACCAAGAGCTAGCCATTAGACTGCAGGTGGCATGCGTGAGATCGGCATGCTTAGTAGCCTGGTGCTACAGCGGGCAGTACAGTAAGGGACAGTACAGTAACTGACAGGGCAGCAGAGTAACGGTACTGTCCGTGACTGTAGGATGAGAACCAGGGTTGAGCCATGTCGCTACGCGCTTGAAATGGCACCGAGCCGAGAATGCTACGGGGGTAGTTGCGCACGTGTGAATACATGCAGTACCGTAACGGGACGTACAGTGGTGGTGAGGTGGTGGTATGAGGATCGCGCTTGTCACTCAAAAGGGCGGCGCAGGCAAGACGACCTTGGCGACCAATCTGGCGGTCGCGCTCGCCCAAGACGGCGGCAAAGTTCTGCTGATTGACTCAGATCGGCAGCGCACGGCGCTAGACTGGTTTGCAGTCAGATCGGAAGGGGTCTACAACGGCGAGGTCACCGTCGTCGCTATCGACAACGACACCATACACAAGCAAATTCCGAATCTAGCTGCCGGGTATAAGCACGTAGTCATCGACGGACCGCCTCGTGCAGAGAAGGTGGATCGAAGCGCCATTATGGCTGCTGATTGTGTATTGATTCCGGTCCAGCCTTCGAGCGCCGATGTCTGGGCCGCTGAAACGACGATCAAACTTGTTGAGGAGGCCCGTAGTTTTCGGCCCAAGCTAACAGCATCAGTGGTGGTCAACCGGAAAATTCCCAACACGGTGCTGGGCAATGCGGTGCTCGATTTGTTGCGGGAGTTTCCAGTTAAAACTCTCAAAGCGACAATCGGTCAGCGCGTAATATTTGCCGAATCTCTGGGCCGCGGTGGAAGTGTCATCGAGGATGCGCCTGCAGGAGCTGCATCAGACGAGATTCGCGCCGTACTCAAGGAGTTACAAGGATTGACGCGATGAAGAAGGAACTGGCAATCAGACGACGTCCCGAGGGTCCGAACCCCGTGGTACTGGCCGACGCATTTGTCGAAAGTGGGTCCGGCGGTCAGCCGCTTCAGTTGGGACGCCCACCTAAACCGGTACGGATTACAGTAGATCTTGATCCTCGATTGCACTCGAGACTTAAGGCCTATTGCCAAGAGAACAGGACGACTATAGCCGGGTATTTGCGGCATCTTGCGGAAGTGAATCTCATCGGCTGAATGCAGTAACTGACCGTAACGGTACTGCTTTGCTGCTTTTGCGCCAAATCCACGGTATTGAAGAGGGTAGGGTGGTGGAGAAGCTTGGCGACATCATAGCTCGTTTCGGGCAAAAAGTGGCGGAATCGAACCAGGAAGACGTGTCAGCAGAAATCGATCGGCGCGCATCCCTTCTGCCGAATCGTCATCCGACTCGCGATTTCTTTATCGCGGACATTCTCGATTGGGCGCTCAAAGATGATCGACATAGCATGGAGCACCCGATGTTCAGCCTGTCCAAGAAACCTGATCGTCGCATCCGTCGTTACGAACACAACGGTAACAGTCTCACGGTAGCGCCGAGCGCATACGGCCTCGCGACTATATGGGATAAGGACATTCTCATCTATCTGATAAGCCAGATTGTAGAGGGTCTTAATCAAGGCCGTGAGGATGCCAAGAGCCGTAAGGTTCGCTTCCGTGTCTACGATTATCTGGTTTCAACGAATCGGCCCGTAGGCGGCGAGCATTACAAGAGGCTTGAGGCGGGATTGGATCGGCTGAAGGGAACAAACATCAAGACCAACATCGTTACTGGCGGAGTGCGGATCAAGCACGCTTTCGGGCTCATCGACGATTGGAAGATTATCGAGAAATCTCCTACGAACGAGCGAATGATTGCCGTCGAGGTGACCTTATCGGAGTGGCTTTACAATGCTGTCGCCGCACGGGAGGTCCTGACGCTGAACCGGGATTACTTCCGACTTGGGGGAGCGCTCGAACGGCGCCTCTATGAACTAGCGCGCAAACACTGTGGCAATCAGGTTCGATGGGCCGTTGGTCTGGAGTTGCTCCACAGAAAAAGCGGATCAGCCAGCCCGCTCAAACGGTTTCGGCTAGAGGTTAAGCGGATGGCCTTAAGCGATGACCTTCCGGACTATCGCATGACTTACGAACCCGACCCCGACCAAGTGATTTTTTACAGCAAGGACCGTAGAGCAGCTCCAACAAACCCCGAGGCGCGTTGCTGACCCGAGGGTTGGCCTATTAGGAACCGCTACGGCGATTTGGCCTATCAGGAACCAATTACTTGGCCTTTTAGGAACCAGCTTTGGCCGAATGGGAACCAATTGTTGGCCTATTAGGAACTTAACCATTGGCCTATCGGGAACCAGACGTTTGGCCTATCAGGAACCAAGCCCTTCAAGAATCACATATAATTCAAGACTTTATGCGATTATCAACATCCCGTAACACGCGCGCGCGATCTAACATAACTTTAACTATTTAACACCCAACGCCGGCTCAAAAGGGGGCTTTGCCCCCTTAGCGCCTCAAACCCACCCAACCCGCCTTACCCCCACAAGGAACGGCCTCCGGCCAACAATTAAGTTCCAAATACCGCCGCGCCCGCTATGCGGGCTGGGAGAAAAGCCGCTACGCGGCTGAACGGACGAAGAAATAGCAACGCGAAAAGCGTGGCAAGCCAGCTCGATTTCCAAGAATCCGCCGAAATGGACGGAAGGTGGAGGGCGAGATTACTGGTAACGAGATTGTAATCCCGCCAACGGTGGTGATAACGGCGCGCATAACCGCGCTCACCATCGGTGGTCAAAGTAAGGGCGAGATAGTTGCGCGCGAGCGGATTGAACTACTGCCGCCGGCGCGCCTGCAATGCACGATAGTGACGCCGACGCTGGTGCTAACCGAGTGCGCTCAATTTGATGGCGATTGCAGGATGCTGCATGGATCCCCGGGCGCACGGTGACGGTTCTCGGCGGGCTATCTGGGACCTCTGCGAGGCTTGGGGAATTCGATTCCAATCACGATCGCGCGCTGGGTAAATTGCCAACGGAAGTCGCAGAACAGCGTATCCTGTTGGGCCGGGTTTTCAGGAGGTTGTCATCGACCAGGTGGATTTCGCCGCACACGCATTGTGCGCGCGGTGTTGTTAGGAACGTAGGTCCGCCGCTGCTTGGCGGGTGGCGGTTTTTCCACCTGCGGCATCGGCGCCGGCACCTCGTTGCTCTTCGTTTTCGGCTCGCTTTGCTTTTCCAATGACGCTGGTCGAGATGCGGTACCGATTGTTGCGGTACTGATTGCGGGGTCTGAAGCGGGAGGATTGGGGGTTTCTGCCGCGATTTCTGCAATTGCGGGTGCAGCAATAACCGCATCCTGCAGTGGCTTGGGCCGCGGGTGCGCCCAACAATTGGAGCTCAGCGCTCGAAGTAAGGACTTGAAGCTGTTGATCTCCATGGCCTCATTGGTGGTTCTCAACCACCAGATGGCGCCGCTTGGGGTGAGGGCCAGGCTGAAGCCACAGCGGCACCGGCGGAAAGTCCAGCCTTCGATTTCGTGGACGTAGACCGGCAGATGACCGATATGGTGACCACCAGTGATGCCTTGCTCGAACGCATCGAACTTCTTGCGGCGTGTCATTCGGTGAGGGTCGGGGGTGTCCATTGGTTCTTCCTTTTCAGGAATCGAACTTCGATGTTTTTGGCTCATCGGCTTTCGGGCGGGCCGTATGCCTTGTTCCCTTCCAGGCAAGGAGAATATCACTGCCGCTTCGCGGAGTTCAGCGTACCGCGCAAAGCTCATATTGGCGAATAGGCCGCCCGCCCGAATCGACCGCCCGCGCGGTCGTGGTTGCCCTGGCCCCGCAGTTCCGGACCGTGCACGGCGCCTGGTAGCCGCATGGCCAGAGCTCGATTGCTTTTACGTCGTCGGCCAATCGTGCCACCGCCCATCTTCGCCAAGCACTCGCGGCTGCTCGTCCCAGGTGCGCCCATCAAGCACGTGGCCGGCGGAATCGGGTGTTGGGCCGCCCCATTGTTTCCAGAAAAACGCAACGCCAGCTGTGAGGCACGCATCGCGAAGGTGCCGCGCCCAATCGATTCGGTCCGCTCGTGGTTGCCATCCTTTTATGGTGCGAGCATTGCCCGCTAGTGGTATGGCCATGCCCCGTCGCGTCCGGAGGGCGAGATGGTGGAGATGTGGACCGCTTTCCCCGCCTGCGATGACTTGGCTGATGCCTGAAAGGTCCAGAGCGGTGCCGAGGTCCGCGAGGAGCGGCTCAGCGCTGATGAATTTGGGACCGCTTGCTCGTGCCTTACGGAGCAGGTCGACGCGCGAGAGGTAGATTGGTAGCTCGACGGAGACGCCCAGCCATACATTGTCGGGGAGCTCGCGGTGATCGCAGTAATCGAGCATGACTTTAGGGCGTTTGGTTAAGACCTGATATTGCAAATGTGGGGTTGCGCGCATGATTTCGAGCAAGCGATCGCGCCAGTCATTGGGAACGTTCTCGTCGAAAAAATCAGACATAGAATTTACGAACACCAAGGCCGGCTCTTTAATTCTGAGGGGCTCGTGGAGCTTGTGCGGACGATAGGTGAGCTCGAAGCCGTTGGGGAAACCTCGGGTGCCGCGCAAGCGCTCGGCGAAGGTCTCGGCGTAGCACCAGCGGCAAGCAGGAGAGATACGGGTGCAACCGGACCAGAGATTGAGCGTGAGATTCGTCCAGCGGATTTTGGTTTTGTTCATGGCCGCATCAGTTTCGCAGCTCGCGCGCGCGCTTGGCATGATGGCTATTGGCTCGCTGCCGACGCCTTCCCGGTGGTCGCAACGGTGCGGGGTGAGGCGCATGAGCAGCTCGAACCAGGCGCCTTCCCGTGCGAGCAGAGGTCGGCCGGTCACCATCCATGACGGTTCTGCGCTGCCCATTGGGCTCCGTATTCGGGTACAACGTATTTCTCCCAACACTGGACCCAATTCGAGGCGATACAGTGCTGGGCGTCGGCGAGAGTCATCTTGTGGGTACAAACTAGTTGGTGAAGGTTGTCCTCGAGCGAGTCCTTTTCACCAGCGCCAGGATGCGGTTCGTAAGGCTCTGGCCATAAATTCAGGATTGAGTTAGTGCCGCCCAACTCCAATGGAATTAAATGATCGGTTTCCGGGTAAGGCGGGTCGTCGGTGCGGCCGTATAGTTGGTAGACATCCCTGCGCATTTCTTCGGTCACGTGCCGGTGCTAACTCGCCCATCCCGGCGTGCATACATCCTGGGCCGTCACGCCTGGGAACGTGTCGCCCGGAGTTAACTTTGGGTCAGGCAAGACAGCGTGAGCGGGATCGTAGTGAATCACCCACGATTCTGCGCTCGTAGGCGCTGAACTTGGGCCGTTAGACATGGTCCGGAAGCTGGTCGGGGCAAGATGATGGACATTGCAGCCCGCGGCAATGGTAACAATCGCCATAGCGAAGGCAGCGGCATGTCGGCAATTCATTGTTCGACTAATCTTAAATCTGGCGACAGCTCATGCCGTGATCGGCATTGTCTGCGGCTTGTCCTTGCCCTTGAGTTCGGCCTTGCGCCAAAAGAGTTCGCCGGCGACACATCGTCCCTTCCCGCCTGTCTCGAATGCCAGTCGCACGACGGTGCGGTCGCCGCGATTCTTCCCCAGGCCGAGCACCGTACCTGCCCGCCAGCCGTGGTAGCCGAGTGGAGCCCAGACTTGCGCCCCTTCCGTGAGCATCCGCCACGGCGCGCGCCGCGCTTCGATTGTCGTATGCATCCCCTGTGTCAATCATCATCCGAAAATCACCCCTCGATATCACCTGAAATCCCCCCCTCCCTGGGTGTTGTTCGAGTAAGCGGCATCACCGATCAGCGCGCCGCTTTGACTCCTTCGCTATGTTGTTACTGATGGTTCATCATTGCGCTGGAACACAATTTCGGGTCGGTGCACCACTTGGCCAAATGCTGTTTAACAGGCTTGCCAGCCTGAATCCGGCTTTGGCGAGTTGTTGGCCGCCGATGGTAGCCGCCTTGCTCATGTAAGCATAATTCAGCTCAACCGGTCCTCCGGGTGCGTGTGCGCAACTGTTGACGCCGGGCTCGCAGGGTTCGACGGGAATTCTGAGTGCCTGGTAAATCTGAGCACGAGCCAGCTCATTCGATTCCCAGGCGATGTCGTCGGTTCCACCTGGTTTCTACGAATCGGCATCTTTCTGGCTAGCGTACAACTGTTCGAGCTTGTGTGCGGTCGCGTCTGGGTTTCCCGAATCCACGCTGTCCTCGAGCCGATAGACCACGGCTGTATCCCAGGCCGCATGGAGATTTCGCGCATACGGGTGGGATTCCACCGCGATACAATTGCCGCCTTTGTCCGCGTCGGTGGCTGTGTGCAAGGGCTGGTGAATATCGCCAACCAAATGAATCAGGAACGCCAGATCACCGCCGGCGCCCCATTTGTCACAATTCCCCTCTTTGAGGCGGTTTACGTACTCATCGATCTTCGCCGTAACGCAGACCCCGCCCGGGCATCGCGCCGGCAAATCAGTCCTTCGGTCCTGCAAACAGATGTCAATGTAATGCCAGGGAGCGGTTGACCGGTCTTCTTCCCTGAATTCGGTGTCGGGGCGTACTGACGCGGCGGCCATCGCCTTTTCAAGAGAGCCTGCATCTGAGGCGGTCCCGAGAATCCTGGTAACCTGCTCGCGCGCCGAGGGCGAGAGATTGTCAGCTGCGATGATCGCAACGATTTCATGGCCCTGATTACCCCAGGCCCAGGCTGTAGAATTCGCGTGGACGCCGATGACAGCGCTGGCAAAAGCGGACAGCAGTACCAATTTCGCTCGGTCCAATGAAAGCACCCCCCGGTTGTCTATTTCAGCCTGTTATCGCGCTGCCGCCAATGATGGCAGCCTCCAAGCCCAGTATTCGTGAGCTCGATTACATCCAGCCGCGACAGGCGTTGAATACAGCGAGTCAGCCGGAACGCCAAATGCAGACCAGCGCGCAACATTTTGGCCACGGCCGGCTGATGCCGATGAGTGCTGCGCACGGCAAGTGCCGAGTCCGTTAGAGGTTTTGAAATTGCGCAACATCCGGTAAAAATATCCCTGCGTGGTGGTGGAGAAGCGGATGCAGTCGCGGCCAGAGCCATTATTCGAGCAGGATGTATGGCAAGAAGGCATTGCGCTCGTCGCCGGGGTCGATGAAGCGGGCGTGGGCGCCTGGGCCGGGCCGGTTATCGCCGCCGCGGTGATTCTGCCGGGCGATGCTTCGCTGAGCGGTCTGAATGATTCCAAACTGTTGAGCGCGAAGCGGCGCGCGATTCTGTTCGATGCCATCCGGGAATGTGCGGTTGCGATCGGGGTAGGGCGGGTGGAGGTGTCAGAAATCGAACTGCTCAACGTTTATTGGGCGGCGATGCTGGCGCGCCAACGTGCAGTCGAGGCGCTGGTGCTCGCGCCGAACCACGTACTGGTCGACGGCAAGCGGCGGATTACGGGACTGAGGCTGCCGCAGACGCCGATTGTCGAAGGCGATCGGCTGCATCCATCGATCTCGGCAGCGTCGATTATCGCCAAGGTCACCCGTGATCGCCTGATGGAAGAACTGGGCGCGGTCTATCCAGGTTATGGCTTTGAGCGGCACAAAGGTTACGGCACGCTGGTGCACCTGACGGCGCTGGGGCAATTGGGACCGCTGCCGGTTCATCGCCATTCATACCTGCCAGTCATAACGGCGGAACATCGGCAGCCGGATTTCTTTGCGATGGCAAGGCAAAGAACACCGGCAGATTCTATTCCCCACTGAAATGAGAAGGACGCAACAGCCATGCTAGACCGTCTGGCGGACGGATGAAGACCATCGGGGAATTCATCGCCGAGCGGCGCAAGGCGTTGGGGCTCAGCCAGAAGGAAATGGCGGCGCTGATCAAGAATCGCGACGGCAAGCCACTGTCGATGCCCTATTTGAGTTACCTGGAAAATGGCCGCGGCGAGCCGCCCGAGTACCTGCTCGCTCAGTTTGCCAAGGTGCTGCGTGTAGAACGCGAGGTGTTGTATTTCTGGACCCGCCGCATGCCGCCCGACGTCGCGTCGGGGAAAGCGAGCCCGGAACAGGTGACCTCGGCCTATCGTGCTTTCCGGCGCGAGCTCAAGGACAGGGGCGGAAGAAGTGGAGGTAAGAAGCGATGAAGTTCATTCCCGGATCACACCGGTCGCTTTCCTGAGAGCTCGCACTCTGAAATCAATGAACTGCGGATTACCCCTTTCATTCGAACAGCGTTACGAGCAGATGGTCATTCCCGTGCCCACTGACGCGCTGAGCGTGCTGATCCAGGGTAAAGCGGCGCAACTCATTGGCATACGCCTTTGGACGACCGTTACCACCGATCCGGCGAACGGCTCAAGTGCATGCGCGAGCGGCCAGGGGCTGCCGCGCATTGGTCAAATACGATTGGATGGAGCGGCAGGCAAGATACGTCTCGGGCGCGTTAGTTGATGCCCCGGAGCCGAGTCAAATTTCCGCCCGAGTATGCGGTGAGATTTCCGCTCCAGGCGGGGATCCATCGACGGGCAGATTCAATCATCGGGCGGGTGAGCGAGGTGTTCGATGTGTCACGCGAAGCGGCCGAGGTGCGGCTGCTGCAGATCGGCCATTTGATTCCCCTGAGCAACGGGTTGGTGTGAGGAGACGCTTGACGTCCAGTGTTCTGTACGCTATTGGAATATCTCACTTTCAATATTCCAATACTTATGGACAAACAAAGACGGCAGCTCTTTGATCGAGCGGAGTTGTGAAGATTCAACAGGGCAGGGCAGGGGGCTTGTGGACAACATGAATCCGCGATGATGGTCTTCATGGCAGTGGATGATTGACACGAAGTTAGCCCGTTGGCACTATGGCTTAGCCGAGACTACTCCTGCCGGAGACACGCGAAGTTAACGCAAGAGAAGTATTATCGCGTTGTGTTGGTTAACTTTCAAAACTGTGACGATGGTCGGTGCGACGGCTGTGGCCGGCGCACGGCAATCGCCGACGTCGTGAGGACGGAAGTCTCGCGCGAATTGGCCTTCTGCAACAGTTGCTTCCGGGAGCTGGCACTGAGGTTGTTTCACGCTGCGGCCCAATTACGAGTGGAGACCACGGAGCGGGCGTGAACCCCCGAGTATGCGGGCGGTGAAGGAGGGGAGGGTAGGGCGATGCGGTTGGTTGGTTTGTGCATGGATGGCGGGGTGGGCTGAAGATTATTCAGCGCGGATGGTCGGGACTACAGCAGATACGTGAGTACCGACTACGATTCGCTCGCAGCTGATGTAGCCGCGGAATGCCCACCACTACCTTTGGCGCGGCCGACAACTTGGCGCCGGGCTTGACCAGGACAACCTACCGAAGAAGATTAACGGCCTCTGAGCCGCGTGTGTGCGTGAGGGACGCAGATGGGAGGATAGCTAAGAGCGGAAGCCAAAGCTCGACAATATAGGTTTGTCACAGGGATGGATGGCACCTGCGTCCCTGCTCGGACGCAGATGCCGCGCTCAGCGAAAGCCATTGAGGTTTTGCGACACAATGATGCTTACCGAGCTTTACTATTATTCCGGAAATTATCCGGCAGCGAAAGCCGTCAGCCGCGGCGCTTTCCGTTTCTCGCCAACCGTGAGATGTGATGAAGCGGATACTGCATTGGATGCGGCGGTGCAACCGTTGCCCGGATTGGCGCCAACGGATGTGTTCTGCCGGCGCACGGTCCAGGAGGTTTCGGCCAATTGCATCACCGCGGCTATTTCGGATTCCGACCTCCACTGTAACCGCCAGACAGCACCTGAGTTGGAGCGGTCACTTGACAGGCAGTCACGAAACAAGCTAACAGCTAAGCTACAAAAAAAGCGGGACGGCCCGCGTCTGCTAAACGCAAAGCCGCCCCTAACCCGGCCACGAGGTAATGACTCATGGACAGGCTGCACGACCATACCGTTTTCTCCACCGATCTTCCTTACCCCGGTTACCCCATAGAGTCTGCAACCTAATCCGGCGCAGCATGCGCCGCGGTGTCGGGATCCGCCCTGGCGATTCGACAAGATCGAACGCCAGCTAACGGGCGTGGCCCCAATCACTGCGGCCGCATGCATCTCTACAAGAAAGAGGATGTCGAAAGGTTGGCAACATTAACGCAGCCTAGGAGCCGGAATAAGAACTGAGAAGGCGAAATGGCCCGCTCGCGAAAGGCGAAGCCGCCCTAACCCGCACACGAATCCATACCTCCATGAACGAGCTCGAAATTCACCTGACTGAGAGAGCAAGCGATTTCCCATTACTTGCTCAGTTCTTTTTCAAACAATCCGAGCGACCATCTGACGACCAGCTCCTCGCCAACCTAACTGAAATTCTCAACGACGTCGCGACCAGCGGCTCGCCGCTGTTCGTAAATCTCGCCAAGCGTACATTGACGGATCTTTCCAGGCTGAGATCGGTCGGCAGCCTTAGCAACATTATTGACGGTGTCGAGCGAGAATTCCGCATGGAGCCGGGAACGCTGCAATCGCGGCGCAAAACTCAGAGAATCGCCATGGCCCGCCAAATTGCATATTACCTTTGCCGCACGCTCACTGGCGCCAGTCTGACAACGGTCGGCGACGCACTGGGCCGAGACCACTCATCCGTGCATCACGGCTTCAACTTGATTCGACGTCGAATGACGCGAGATGCGGCCTTCCGTCTGTTGATCGAGAAAATCGAGCGGCAGCTACTCGCCGAGACCGCAACCTTCACGGCGGTGGCCAACATGAGGCGCGATGGAGCAACCCGAAATCATGACCCTGCGCGAGCTTGCCGAGGTTCTGCGGATAGCGCCATCAACCGTTTACCGCGAGCTCAAAGCCGGCACACTGCCAGGCTTCAAGGTAGCGCGCGATTGGAAATTCGCGAGGACCGACATCCAACGGTGGATAGAACGCAAGACGAAACAGGGCAGTCGCGGCAATCCGTACGGGCACGCGGCCGGACGGCCTAAACGATGAAAGGGATCGACTTGATGGCAACACTCATGCGCAAAAACAACCATTGCGCGCGCTGCTGCCGCAATAGCGACTGCATCCGCGCCCAATTCACAGCTGGCGTGGACTTGTTCCATTGGCGCTGCTTCCTGGCCCAGATGCGCGAGAGCAACACGGCCGATCACAACAACGCCGCACGCGCTGCGGTCGAGGCCCGGCCATGAAGCACATACACGCCGCTGGGCAGGCGCTCTCGGCCCTGGCTCTCCTGGCAGGGTGCGCCGCCCAATTCGTACTGGGGCTGCGCTGGGTAACTCCGTCTGAAGCTCAATGGGCGCAAATCGACGCGATGTACGTGGCCGCCGAGAAGCGTCACGAGTTTATTTGCGTGTACGCGAACGAGAGCCCGCTCGAATGGCTCCGCGGTACGCACTTCAACGTTTGGCTGCACACACTTGGAACGCTCCACGCTGCGATTGCCGTCCTAATCGTCGGCAGTCTGACCTTTCTATGCGCAGCGTGGTTCCGTATGCGGGAAGGGGAAGTTTAGATGGCCGCTTACACCGATGCGTGGAAGCCGTGGGACGATCGCTTGGCCGACCACGTCATCGCAAAAAGAAATTGGCAGATTGCTTTCGGCGCGATGGCGCTGGTGGCGCTCGCCCTCACCGTCTGCGTGATGTGGCTAGCGGCACGCATCCGTTACGTCGCCTATGTAGTCGAGGTTGACAAGCTCGGCTATGCACTGGAACAGGCGCGGCCGCTGACGCCGACTACCGCGCCCGATGCGGTCACCCGCATGATGCGCTACGAGGTCGCGCTCTACATTCGCGAGGCGCGCTCGGTCAGTAACGACCCCACCGTCGAACAGCAACAGGTCAACGCGTTATTGGCGCATACCGTGAAGCTGAGCGCGGCCGACCGCTTTCTCGACGCCTACTACCACAACGATAGCGGGGCCAAGAACCCGTTCGTGATCGGTATGCACCGCACCGTGAACGTGCAGATCGAGTCCATCCTGCCGCTCTCGGCGAAGACTTGGGAAGTCCGCTGGCAGGAAGAGGTACGCGACCTCAATGGTGCGGAGGTCTCTGCGCCGACCCATTGGGAGGCGCAACTAACCACAGAGATTTCAACACCTACCGAAGCAGGGACGAACCCGAAGGACTCAGATTCGCTACTAAACAACCCCTTGGGGTTTCAAGTCAGCCAAATTGACTGGACAAAGGCGCAGGACCAATAACCATGAAACAAAGTTATTCCGCGAGCCGCAGGCTCGCTTTATACCCCGTAGGGGGAGCGGTACTCGGTCTGATTCTCGCGGGCTGTGCCCCTCAAGTAGCTCAGACGCCGGCGTTGCCAGCAGCAATCGTTCAAGCACCGAGACACAAGCGGGCGATGCCGACTGCGGTGGATGTATTGGCCGGGCAACCCCCCGAAGTGCAACAGATCGTCAAGCACCATCAGCAAGGGGAGCGCTGGCCTACGGTGCGTCACGGCACAACGGTTTTGTATCCGTTCGAGCCCGACGATACGCCAATGGTGAACGCCGCGCCCCTGCACACGACCGACATAGCTCTGGAGCCAGGCGAGACCATCACGGACGTTGCATTAGGGGATGGCCAGCGTTGGATGGCGATGCCAGCGTCTGCCGGTGACCCACGCGCACCGAGCCCTCACCTAGTTATCAAACCTGAGCTTGGAGGGATCGAGACAAGCCTGACCATTTACACCACGCGACGGCTCTATCACTTGGCGCTGCACACTCGCGGACATGGGATGCAAGAAGTGCAGTTCTATTATCCAGATGATGTTTTGCAGGCAATGGCGGACGCGGATCGAGCGGCCAAGCAAGCGGCGGATACGGATCAGACTGCGGATAGCGACACGCCGAGCGCTTTGCCTGATGTAGATCCGTCACGCCTGAACTTTGCCTACAAGGTTGATGGCCCGCACGTAGCGTGGACTCCCACGCGGGCATTCGACGATGGCACACGCGTTTACTTGCTAATGCCCGGTTCCATGCAGAGCACGGCAGCGCCGGCATTGATGCTTGATGCGGGGGGTGGGCGGCAGATGGTCAATTACAGAGTGGTCGCGAGTGGTGACGGTGGCTCTTATTACGTCGTTGACCGGCTGTTCGATAAAGCCGAGCTGCTGAGCGGAGTGGGGCGCGATCAGGATCGAGTGACCGTGACGTACTCGGGCGCGGCGAGATAGTGCAATGTCTGACGAGCTCAATCCTCAAGAGATTGGTGAGTCCATCCATGGCGGCGGCCGGTTCAACCATTTGCTGCTTGTCCTGGCGATCGTCGTGGCGATGGTAGTCGGCGCGGTGCTGGTGCATGGGCTGTGGGGCAGCGGAACCGTATCGCAAACCGCAACCAAGCAGCTCGACGATGATGACGCGGCACGCGATAAGGCTAGAGTTAAAGAACTCGCCTCGTACGCGAACCCTCCAGGGTCAACGGTTCCTCAATTTCATTTCCCGCAGGTGCTCATGCCGACGCAACCCGCGGCGCGGGCGACGCCTAAGCCGGAACGGCAACTAAGTCCTTACGAGCAATGGGCGCGAGAAGAATTCCTGCGCGCTCATATGGCCCCACCACTTGTCAAGGAGTTTCACGATCATTCGACGCTTGAAGTGGCCCAGGCGGGAGGTGGAGGGAACACGGTATCCGCCAACGGCGCGTCACTTCATCCGGCTGGGTCTCCTTACACGGTCGTTGCCGGAAACGTTATCCCTGCGGTGTTGGTCAACGGCATCAACTCCGATCTGCCGGGGCCAGTGGTTGCGCAAGTCAGTCAAAATGTTTTCGACAGCGCGACCGGTAAATCGTTGCTGATACCACAAGGCAGCCGGCTCATTGGCGATTATGGCAATGGCGTGCTCTATGGCCAGCAACGAGTACGCGTGGAGTTTCAGCGGTTGATCCTGCCCGACATGAGCAGCATGGACCTTCCGCATGCGAATGCAGCCGATGAAGCGGGATACGCGGGCATGAATGACCAAGTCAACAACCACTATTTGTCAACGTTCGGCACCGCGGCGGTGATGGCGCTTATCTCGGGTGGCCAGAGCATGGGGCAGATCGCTGCGTTCAACAATAGCGGAACAGGTTACGGTCCTGGTGGTTACTCGAATCAGTGGGAGTTGGCAACACAGTCCGCAGGGTCAGGGGTAAGTAGTCAGCTTGGCGCAAGCGGATCGCAAGTCGTGAGTAAAGGGCTCAATCGGGCGCCTACATTGACCGTGCGGCCAGGGTTTCAACTCAACGTGATGCTGATGTCAGACCTGGTATTCCCCGGTCCGTTCAAGGAAGTGGTCGAGTGAATCGTGCAGTAACAATTACCGGATTGCTCATTCTCATTGGAGGCTACGCACTGCACGCTCGCGGACTATTTGCGCTGTATCACCTGATGCGAGCGGCAGAATTGTTGAGGTTGTTTCACTGATAGAACAACGGTTCTGTCAAGAAATCATAGACAAATCATCAAGGAGGAAGACGTGGGTTTATTGAAGCGGAAAGCGGAGAAGACGGTGACGATCTGGATACGGCTGCCCATCTCGGCCAAGAGCGAGATGGATACTTTGCGTGAGATCGCGGATAGCAAGGGCTTTGATCTTACGGTGTCACTGAGCGATGCGGTGCTGCGTTGGATCAAGCAGGTGCGTGAAGAGTTAAGCGAGAGTCCGGCCCATAGGCGGGAAGCTGCGGAGAAAGGATCCGGAGTGTTGGCGAATGGACGTGGGGAGTAACGCGGAAGTGGGGGTGGGCAGGATTAAGCAAACACCCCACTTCCACGTCACAGTCGTCCGGCTCATGCAGTCATTTTCAGCAGAAAGCACACGCCGTGCGCACGTCATAACGAGGGGTTAGCGGATAGACCCGCACGTTGGGAAAACAAGGATACTTCATGAGGCAAAAAGCGAACATCTACCTACCGCCTGAACTACTAATGCGGTATCAGGCTGAGGCCGAACGGGATGGACTTTCCCTGTCGGCGCACCTGGTTCGACGGCTCTCGATGCGTGATCAAATCGACGAGTTACAGGATTGGATGGCTGGGCGGTTCGACCGTGTCGACGAGCGGTTGGATAGGGTATCGGCGGCGCCGGCTGATGACCGGCTGCTCGCCCTGGTGGGCCTTGAAAAACTCCCGCGCGAGGTACTGCTGGGCGTCCTTCGCGACGTCAAAGAGGAACTCGCCAAACTCAATACCAAACAACGCGAGCATTATTCGGCAAAGGGCCGGGAGCTGCTGGCACGGACGAACGGAGCGGCAAAATGAAGACCCCGAGGGAGATACAGGACGAGCGCTTCATTGCGCTGCTCAAGCGCCAACTCGGCCCCGAAATGCTGGCCGCGCTCGACGACCCAAAGGTTATGGATGTCATGGTCAATGCCGATGGGCGGGTGTGGCTCGACCTTCACGGCGAGGGCATGGTCGAAGCTGGCTTCTGGCTTCCACCGACCCAGGTCGAGGCATTGATCGGGACCGTCGCGGCGGGGCTGGGACTCGTGGCAGACGCCGACCATCCGATCGTCGAGGGCGAGCTGCAGTTGAACCGTATTCGCTTCGAAGGGGTGCTGCCTGGGGTTGTTGAGGCCCCCATCATGGCCCTGCGCAAGCCGGCGCAGTTTCTATACACGCTCAGAGATTATGTCCGAGACGGAATCCTAAAACCCGAGTGGGCGGACCTGCTCAGCGAGGCGGTCGCACGCAAGCTGAGCATCGTCGCGGTCGGTGGAACTGGCAGCGGTAAAACTACCCTCCTGTCGGCGCTCATCAACGAAATGGTCGAGCGCTCAGCTCCAAACGATCGCTATCTCATCCTTGAGGACACCCGAGAGATCCAATGCAAGGCCGCGAACGTGGTCTATATGCGGACGAACGAGGCGGCCGACCTTACCCGCCTGGTGCGTGCGACCATGCGGCTCCACCCGATCCGCATCATCGTCGGGGAAACCAGGGGCGCCGAGGCGCTCGCCATGCTGAAGGCCTGGCTTACTGGTCATCCGGGCGGGGTCACTTCGGTCCATGCGGGTTCGGCCCGCGGCGCGTTGACGCGGTTATCGGGTCTGATTCAGGAGGCGGGAGTCGGCCCGCAGCCGGAACTTATCGCCGAAACCGTCAACTTAATCGCGCTGATCGAGATGACCCGCGAGGGCCGGCGAGTTACAGAACTCGCGCGGCTGGAAGGTTATTCACCACAAAATGGCTTCACCGTCTCGCCCGTTTAAACGGCGCGAGCGTGTTAGCGGAGGCAACTAGGAATCTATGGCTACGAAACTCAAGAAATGGATGGCGCGGGCCAGCTACGCACTCGGGATGGTCACCATCGTGTGGCCGGCAATGGCATATGCGGCAGCGACCGGCGGCGGAACCCTGCCTTGGGATCAAACTCTGAACACGCTGCAAACCGATATGCAGGGGCCGGTAGCCCACTCAATCACCACGGCGGCGGTTATCGGTACCGGCATCATGTGGGGCGTGAGCGAGCATGGCACCGGCATCCGAAAGATGTCCGCAGTGGCCTTCGGCGGAGCTGCGGCGCTTGGCGCGACGACCGTAATGACCACGCTGTTTACCGGCGGAGCGCTCTTTTAATAAGGGAGAAGCCCAATGATGGACGAAGGACTGTTCGATCCTTTTGGATTGTATGCGTTTATGGGCAGCTCACCCGCCGCACACTGGATCGTGCCGGCCGCCATTCTCGTCAGCGGCGTCTCGTGGGCGTTCGCCAAACCAGGCACAGGCATTCACAAGATGTCCGCAGTAGCCTTCGGCGGAGCGACGGCGCTCGCCGCGAGCGCGGTCATGGCGATGCTGTTCGGCGGGTTCAAGTGAGGGAGCCGTGACCAACGAGAACCGGCTCAACGTCATCCATCAATCGCTCGTGCGTCCCATTCTCTTGATGGGCGCCGAGCGAGGGCTGGCCTGGGCGCTGTGGGCAACCGTGGCTGGCCTTTTACTGGGTCCTGATACCTGGACCGCGGTTGTCTGCGGCATCTCGCTGGGCGTCCTCGGCCACGGTGGGCTGGTGTACCTGGCCAAGATCGATGCGCAGTTCAGTCATGTGTACATCCGCCACTGGCGCTACCGCCAGGATTATTACCCGGCGCGAGGGTCGCTTTGGGTTCCGCCCGTTTCGCATGTCGCATCGGTTATAGCGTGCTGGGTTGTGGCGACGTTTATCGCGGTGTGGCTCTCGCTCCTGGTAGGCCACCAGGCCGTAATGCTTACGGTCTGCGGAGCGGGTGCAGCCTACTGGACTTGGAAGATCGTAACCGCGAGCCCCATCCGTCCAACTATTCCGCTCAAAGCTAGGTGGCTATGAAACTATTTTTCAAAGAATTCAGAGACTTGAGACGCAAGGCAGATCGGCGGCGCGGGCTGCCCGACTTGCTTAACTTCGCGTTCGCCGAAGACGACTACACCATCGTCATGAAGGATGGCGCCCGGCTGCGGATGTTCGACTGTGTCGGCCCGGATCTCAACTCGGCTAGTCCGGAAGAACTTGACGCGCACCGAGCACATGCCAACCGGGCATTCCTACGACTCGACGAGGAGTTTGGATGGCAGGTTGATTATGTCCGCTATCCGAGCGCTGAGCGCCCACAACGGCTATTTCCTGACCCGGTCAGCTCAATGATCGACCACGAAGCTGCTCTTCATTACGCACAGGAAGGAAGGCACCACGACTCGCGGACGGTGTTGAGTGTCGGCTGGCGGGCGCCGTCAGAGACCCGCAGCCGCTTCGGTCAAGCTTTCATCAGCGGGGGGCCGGCTTTAGCCGAACGGGAGCGGCAGCGGGAATATCTCGACCAGCGGTTGGCCGATCTGAGAAGCGCAATGGCGCCAGTTTGGAGAAGCATGACCCCTCGCAACCTGGAGGGAATGCTCTCGGACATCACGAGCTTCATCAACGGTCGCATGTGCCATGTCATACCGCCCCGAGGGAGGGTGCCGCTCGATGCGGTGCTCGGCAATCAGGATTTCATTCCCGGCTTCACTCCCCGAATTGGCGGCAGGCACATTCGGGTGATATCGCTCGGCGGCCTGCCGCATCATTCACATGCGGAGCTGACCACGTTCCTGAGTGAGCTACCGTTCCCTTATCGTTTCTCGGTTCGCGCGCTTCCGATGGCGAACCGGGCCTCAGTGGCGGCCCTGGGTATCATTCGCCGAAACTGGTTCCAGAAACGAAAGGGTCCGCGGGCGCTGTTCAGCGAAACTATCGGCTCGGGCAATGGCTCGGCATTCGAGAATCAACACGCGGCTGAGATGGCGCAGGACGCCGACGAAGCTATCGCCGAAGCTGAGGGTGGGGAGGTTCGTTATTGCTACGCAACGCTGAGAGTGGTGATTACGGCAGACAGCGCGAGCGAAGCGGACGAACAAGCGCAATTGGTGTTTAAGGTTTGCCAGAATGCCGGCTTCGACCCTCGTATCGAGCGGGCCAACGCGGTCGAGGCTTGGCTCGGCTCAATCCCGATCCACGGCTATTACGATGTTCGGCGGCCCCTGGTGCATACCCAGAACCTCAGCGACATTCTGCCGCTGACTTCGATCTGGCCGGGCCTGGCGGTCAACCCGTGCCCGTACTATCCACCAGACACACCGGCACTCTGCTATGGCGCAACAGTCAATGGCACGCCCTTTCGCTTCAACCTGCATGTAAGCGACGTCGGGCACACCCTTTTCGTCGGTCCGATCGGGATGGGGAAGTCGGTCGGTCTACAAACTACCGCGGTAAATGCGCGGGCCGTGCCAGGCATGCAGATTTTCTATTTCGACAAGGGCTATTCCGCCTTTGCCCTGACCCATGCGCTAGGCGGCCAGCATCTCGACCTCGGAGAGGAGGAAGTACCGTTGCAGCCGCTCGCACGGGTCGATGATCCGGTTGACCGGATGCAGACCCAGGAGCTGCTCGAAGCTTGGATGGAAGTGCATGGCGTCAAACTTCTCCCGACGCAATCCCGCGCACTGCACCGAGCGCTTGGACACGTCGCTGAGAGTACGAACGAGCACCGGACCATCACCAGCCTGATTACACAAGTACAGGATGCGACCGTCCGCAACGGACTCAATCCGTTCTCACTGGCCGGGCCTTTGGGACGGTTTCTCGATGCGGACACGGACGTAACGCTCGACAGCGACTTCATTACCTTCGAAATCGAGGCTCTGATGGCCATGGGTGCCAAAGTCAGAATCCCGGTGCTGACTTACCTGTTCCATCGTATCGACCAGCGCCTGAATGGCCGGCCGACGATCATAGTTCTTGACGAGGCGTGGACAGTTCTGATCGATCCGACCTTCGGCACCAAATTGGAGCAGTGGCTGCGGGAATGCCGGAAAAAAAACGCGGTCTGTGTCTTGGCTACGCAGAGTCTGAGCGACATCAAGAATTCGACGGTGCGAGACGTACTGCTCCAATCGGTGCCTACGAAAATCTATTTGCCGTCGTCCGAGGCCCGCAACGCTCAGACGCGGCAACTCTATACCGATTTCGGAGTCACTAATCGTCAGATCGACCTAATCGCTGAAGCGACGCCCAAGGGCGATTACTTCTACACGAGCCCACTCGGAAAGCGGGTGTTTCAGTTCGCGATGTGTCCGGCAGCACTCGCATTCATCGGTGCTGGCGGCAGGGCCGACCTGTTTGCGGTGCGGCGCATGATCGCGGAACACGGTGAACGCTGGCCGGTCGAGTGGCTAAAGGCGAAGGGCCTGCACGAGTGGGCAGAATACCTTGCGCGGTCATATCCGCCCGAGGTCGAGGCAACCGCCAGGGACGTCAGATACTACGCGAATGGAGCATCAGCATGAAGTCCATTGGACAAAGAATTCTCAGAACGGGCGGCTGGTTTCTCGTCGGCGTTGTTTGCTGTGGGACTACAGCAGTGATGGGTTTTACGGTAGGCGTGAAGTACGCGCAAGCGGTATTAGGCTTTAACGCCGGCTTCGACACACACGTATTTAACATCGTCACGAAGATCACGTCTATCAGTGTCGTTCCGTTGATACTCGGCCTGTGGATGTTGTGGCAGGCGAGCCGCAGCGAGCGCGGGCAGGGGCTCGGAGGTCTGCTTGGACACTTGCAGTCTGGAATCAAGGCAGGCCTGACAGAGTGGCGCAAAACTGTGCACGGAGTGCGCGAGGCCAGAAAACAACGGGAGAACCGAAAGGCACTACTAGATGCATGGAGGAAACGCTAATGAGATACCGCGTTCTTGTTATCACAACACTGATTGTTTCATTCGCGGCGGCGGCACTGGCACAGATTCCACCCTTCCCTTTCCCGATTCCACCAGCCGGAGGCGGGTTCCCCGTATTTGACGCCGCGGCCGAGGCCACGCGGCTTCAACAACTGCAATTGGAACAGCAGAACACGTACGCCGGCAGCGCTGGCGTTTGGCAGCCGAACGAGCAGTTTCTGACCCAACTCGGCGCGCTAATAAAGCAACAAACGGGCATCTCGTATTCCGATCCGCAACTCATTCAAATATTCGAGCAGCTTTATCCGGGGTACAGCAGTCAGCAAGGCGCGCCAACGCCCCTGGACAGCGTCCAGACCAACCTCAATACGCTGAACGGCACCCTTCAGGACGCCCAAGCGCAGAATCAAAGCTATCAATCGGAACAAACTACGCTGGCCGGGCTTGAACTCGATAATCAAAGTGCTCTCGGTAATTTACAGGTTTCACAGACCGGCAATGAGATTGCGCTCATCAGCGTTCAGCAGCAGCAGACTATCCGGCAGCTCATTATGGCGCTGCTGAATTCCTACAATGTCAATTCGGCTGCGGCTGTTAACGCACAGACCGCAAGCCAACTGTCTGCAATGGCGATAATCGGCGCACCGCCACAAGTTTTGACGCTATTACCACCCGGACCGCCGGCGCCTGTAATCAGTTCAGGAGGAGACCAATGACCAACACATCCGCAACATGGGCAACGATCCTGATGGTAACCGCCGCTTTCATCAGCGGCACGATGAGCGGTTACTGGTTTCGTGGTCACGTGCTAATTGCTCAGCAGGACGCAGCCTGGCACGCATTCGTAACGGCACCCCCACACTTCGTCCTGGCACCGCCAACCGGTGTGGTGCCGGGGTATCCCGGCACCGGGCCAGTGCCTGCGCCAAAATGATTTCCCGGCTTTTCATAGGTGCGGCGCTCTGCTTTGCGCTAATCGCCATAATCGCCCGTGCCGCGCAGGTTCGTATCATCACAACGAACAGCGCCGCGCCTACGGGAATCTATCGAATGGTCACAGCCCAGCTTGCCCACGGTGAGCTGGTGCTGGCCTGTCTACCTCCAGAACCTGCACAACTCGCCTTCCAGCGCGGTTATCTCGGCGCCGGCACGTGCCCCGGCGGAGTGGAGCCCGTCGCCAAGATTATCGGCGCACTATCTGGCGATACCGTTGAGATTCAGCCCGGGTGGACCGCCATCAATGGCGTTCACATCCCACGAAGCTCCACGGTCAATCACGACACGATGGGGCGTTCGCTTGCCCACGTAACCTGGGGGGTGCGTACCGTGCGCGGCGGCGAAGTCTGGCTGTTCGGTTTCAATAATCCTCGCAGTTGGGACGGGCGTTACATCGGCAGCGTTCCGGCCGCGAACGTCATCGGCCGACTTATCCCGATCTTTACGTGGTGATGATCTGATGAAACGGCCCACTTTCCCACTCTCAGGAGAACCCCGGCCCGCGGGAGTCCCTAAACTCGACCCAGGGCAGGCCCGCGGCGGGCGCTCGTGGCTGAAAAGCCTCGTACGTTCAGCCGTCAAGCGGCAGAGCCGCATAACTGACAAAGGCGGGGGCCGTAGGGCACGCCCGGAACAAAGCAGCCTCAAGGTGTATCGCCGGCGAAGCGTCGTGAAGATCTCCTATAACCGGCAAAGCGGAAAGCCTTGGAGAGAACGCGCACGCTATCTAACCCGCGAGCACGCACAGAAAGAGAACGAGATGGGCGTCGGCTTCGACGCCAACCACGATCAGGTTGACATAGTCGCCATTGCTGATCGCTGGCAGCGAGAAGGCGATCCGCTCTTATGGAGGTTCATCATCTCACCGGACGATGACGTGGATCTCAAACAACACATCCGCGATGTCGCCGCCCAAATGGAACGTGATTTAGGTACCCGACTCGAATGGATCGCCATGGATCATCACCCGCAGACCGAAAATGATCACGTCCACATGTTCGTGCGCGGAATCCGCGACGACGGCCAGGAGCTGAAGCTCGACCGTGATTACATCGCTAGCGGGATTCGCGAATTGAGCCAGTCACTTATCGAGAAGGAACTCGGGCCACGCCAGGAGCATGAAATGCTCATCGCCCGCGAACGCGGCATCGAGGGCAAGCACTGGACGGATATAGATCGCGCGCTACAGCGCCGGCAAGACGCCGAGCGAGTGGTCGCTTACGAGGGTCGAACGCCGTTCAACGAAAATAGCCAGCACCGCATAAGACAGGAAGTCGAGCGCCTCGACTTCCTCGAGCGCATCCAGCTCGCCAAACGGATCGGCGAATCGACCTGGCAGCTCGCGCCCGACCATGAGGCCAAGCTCCGCGAGATGCAGCGCGACCGTGACATCATCAAGCGCCTCGAACGGGAGCGCAAACAGGGACTGGAGCGAGACATTGGCTGAATCCAGACCGTACCGAGTAACCAATTCTGACGCCCAGGCGCGGCTTGCCCGCGTCAAGCTCATCGCCCTGGGCGGCTTTGCGCTCGGCGGGCTTATCATTAGCCAGCGCGCCACGCAGGCCGCATGCGCCATGTTCAGCCTCCACGGCCTCTATCCGCCCTGGCAATGGCTCGTCTGGTGGCACGAATGGCATGGAGCTCCGGAATATCAGCCGGTATGGGAGGCGTGTACACGCCTCGTCCTTATGCCGCTGGTGCTGCTTGCCGGCATCGCCGTTGGCGCGATCGTAATCGCACGACACGCCCTTACGGGCGGCTCGGCCGACTTATACGGCTCCGCTCGTTGGGCCACCGAACGCGACATGGTCAAGGCCGGGCTACTCGCCGGATGGCTCGCGCGGGTCCTGCGCAAGCCGCGGGTGGGCATCATCCTCGGTGCTTGGCGCGGCCGTTACCTACGCGATTGCGAGTCGGGGCATTTGCTGGTCGTTGCACCCACGCGCGCAGGAAAAGGCACCGGCATCGTGCTCCCAACGTTATACGCCTGGCCTCATTCTGCCCTGATACACGACATCAAAGGCGAAAATTGGGAAGTGACCGCCGGCGCCAGAAAACGCATGGGGCAGCTGTGCCTGAAATTCGATCCAACTGATACGACCGGCGCCAGCGTCAAGTACAACCCGCTCGAACAAGTGCGCCTCCGAACCGTCCACGAGGCGGAGGACGTCGGCAATGTAGTTCACATGCTGCTCGATCCCAAGGGCGAAGGCCTCTCGGATCACTGGAGCAAGGCAGGCTCAGCGCTACTCACCGGCGCAATACTGCACCTGCTGTATTCCGAACAAAATAAAACGTTGCGAGGTTTGGCGGGCCTCCTCAGCGATCCCAAATCAACACTGGTTCAAACTATCGAGCACATCAGCAAGACGGAACACGACCCTGACGGTTCGATGAATTGGCGCGACCATCGAAACAATCCCACCCGAACTCACCCGCTCGTCGCAGAGAGTATGCGGGAGCTTAGTAGCAAGTCGGACCGCGATTCCGCCGGCGTGGTGTCGACGGTGATGGATGAATTATCGCTCTATCGTGATCCCATCATCGCAGCCAATACCGAACGCTCAGAATTCAAGATTAACGACCTCGTCAATCACGAGCACCCCGTGTCGCTCTATCTGGTCGTACCGATGGCCAGCCGCGACCGGCTGCGTCCGCTCATGCGGCTCATCCTCAATCAGATCATCCGTACCCTCACGACCACGCTGGCCTACAAAGACGGCCGCGCCGTGTCAGCCAACCGCCACCCCCTACTGCTCATGCTCGATGAGTTCCCAACCCTCGGGCACCTGGCCGTGCTCGGCGAGGCGCTTTCTCTCATTGCCGGCTATGGCATTCGGGCGTGCCTTGTAGCGCAAGACCTCAACCAAATTTATCAAGCCTACGGCCGCAATCAGTCAGTAACTGGCAATTGCCACACGACGGTTGCATTCACGCCGGCGCCCAACAACACCGAAACCGCAGAACAGCTCTCCGATATGATCGGAGAAACCTCCGTCCGGCACGTGCAACGCACCACTTCATCGAACGGCAGAAGTTTATCGGAACCGGAAACCAGGCGTTCCCTGATGACGCCGGACGAAGTGCTACGCATGCCGACCGATGGAGTGCTCATTTTCACGCGGGGTTGCCCGGCTATTCGCACGCGGGCCATCCACCACTACGCCGTGAAGGCGCTCGACCGCCGGGCCAAGATTCCGCCACCCCCAACTAGTGACCGCGTCATCACTGTACCGCCCGCAACGCACCCGCCCGAAGTAGTCCGCTTTCTGAAACCCGAACCAGCGAAATAAGGAGTCATAATAATATGCCCCCAGGCGGTTTTTCCCTCGACGTCGTAATGGGCGAGTTCTACGCGGCAGCCCTGAACTACTCCAACATCCTCCGCCCCTACGCCTTAAAGCTGTTCTTTGGCCTGCTGCTTATAGACCTCCTCATCACCTTCATCCAGTACACCGCCGACGGCGCGGTGGACCCGATATCCTATCTCGGCCGCTTGATCCGCCAGCTCATGGGTGCCGGCTTCATCCTGGCCATGCTCACTTACGGCTTCACCTGGATGATGCTCGTGATCCAGAGCTTCGCGAAGCTTGGCGGCATCCTCACCGGCCTGCCCACGCTATCGCCGCAGGGCATCCTCAGTGCCGGCATTAACCTATGCCTCATCCTATGGAACAGCCCGACGGCTAGCGGCATCGTCTCAAGCTTCGAACTTGCGATCGTCGAGGGTCTATTGGTCATCATCATCTTCGGTGCCTTTTGTTGGACGGCTATAGAGCTCCTCCTAACCGTCGCGCGAGCTTATCTCACGATCGGGGTCGGCGTTATTTTGCTCAGCTTCGGCGCGAACCGCTTCACCGCCAATGCCAGCGAGGGCTACTTCTCCAACGTGATGCGCCAGGGCGTGAAAATCCTGTTCATGTACGCCGTTCTGGCGGTAGGTATGAGCATTGTTACCCAGCTCGAAGCTAACCTGCAGGCCGCGTGTAAGCCCGTCGCCACGGCACTCCCATGGATGACGACCTATTTCACCCCGCCTACAGCCATAATGTCCACGGTCTGCACCGGCACCATAAGTCTCAGCGACATGCTGAACTACGTCGCCGTGGCGGCCGTCTTCGCCGCCTGCGTCATCGGAGTCCCAAGGATGGCGGCCGACATGGTTGGTGGAACACTCGGCCACGCCATCGAAGACCTCGCAGCCGCTTACTATTTCGGACGCAACATCACATCGCCTATCCTGGGCAGCGCTGGCAAAGCCATCAGCGGCACCGTCAAGGGAGCGGCGAAGGACGTAAGTGACGCTTACAACCGCAGCCACCCATCGCAAACCACGATGCAGAACTTTGCCGCGAACGCAGCGGATCAAGCACGAGCGAGGAGCGCATCGACTGACACGAAGCCGCTCAATCCCTTTAATGGCCAAACGCCGGGATACAACATGCGGCCGCCTGCTGGACCGAGCTTGCCGCCTTCTTCAGGTAACGGCGGAGCTGCGCTCGAATACCAACCTATGCCCAGTGCGGTCGGCAACCATACTCGCGACATAGCCACGGACATCACGAACCTTCAAAAGAAGGGGAAATAAATAATGCCAATCGTCTTACTAGCGCTGATGATAGTCATTCCAGTGCTGCTGATCTTCGGACGCTTCATACTTGGCGCGGCCTGGATAGTCCTGAAGGTCATCGCACTTACTGTCAAGAGCGAGATAGAGGATTACAAAGCCCGACGCATGCAACGTGCGACAAGGCCACAACAACAAGTGAGGAAACGACCATGAGCATAATAGCGGAGATTCGTACCCTATGGAGCTGGCTTCGCGGCGACTGTGTCGAATGCGGGCACAGCCACTACAACTACGAGCACCAGGTTGACACGCAACTGTGTCCTAGAGGGTTTCTTGCGGTTGCGACGATCTCGCAACTCTATTCAGTATCTTCTTTGTAACCGGACTCAAAGAATTCCGCCGGCAGCGCGAGGCGCGGGTGCGCTTCGAACTAGGCCTTAACCTGGCGAGGGGCGATTGTCCGGCCAAGTAACGGCCACTCTGAAGCCGAAAATCATGGAGTACGGCAATCGTGCCAGCCGGAAGTCGCCCGTCGAGCAGCCGAAAACTGCGCAGAATGAGGTTACTGCGAATTTTTGTGCGTCCTTCAAGACCAGACCCTGTGGAAAAAGCGGTGAAAATCGGACCGAGCTGCGTGGTCAAATGGGAAAAGCGCAATTCTCATAGAGCTTCAACACGGTTTTAGGCAATCGCGAAGCACCTACCTGGCCGAAATTTCGGGCTTCGCTAGGTTAAGGCCTGATTCAGGGAGCACGCGCAACAGTGAATGGGGTCCAATAAGACAGATGTGCAGGAATAAATGTGATCCAGTTCTTTTGATGAAACTGGCTATGGCTTTTGATGTGAGCATTCGGCGAGCTCTATGACCGAATACACCATTTTGATCGCTCATGCTCGGACATATGGTCGAGCACGTCATCCGTTCGCCGGACCTCGATCTGCTCGTCATCAATCGTCGCCTTTGAAATATTCTTTGCGCCGTTTGCCTGTCAGTGATGAAAAACGCAAAAGTCCGCTTGACAACGACGAAAAAGGGGATAGTGTGCTCACGTCTGATAATAAAAGGAGGAACAAAGAAAGAAGAACCCGGTAAAGATAGAATTAAGCTCGCTCAGGGGAGAAATGGCTGTGACGTAAGAGGTTCATTCATGAAAGCTCGTAACACGGTTTTACTGGTCATGCTGGCTGTTTTCGCGAGCCAAAAGGCGATAGCTCTTGCTCAGGACACCAGCGTCAACATTCCGCTGAGGGCCGGAATATCCTCGGTCTACGGTAGCGGCTCGCTTGCCATCTGCCTCAACCCCAAGGCCCTTCCGAGCTTTGTCGAGGTATCCTGTGGTGCCAAGGGTGCGCAAGCCTTTCCCTTAACCTCGGCGCAGGTCGGCACCTCCATCTTCAATGCGCACGGAATTGGTTGTCAGACCGCGAGCACGACCACTTCTAATTTTCCGGTGGATCTATCACAGCCAGGGGTGCAGACCCAGATTGCCGTAATCAAGATCCGCGACTATGACCCTCATACCGGCGCTGGCGATAGCAGCTTCATCGGCTATATCGGCGGTCATTGTAATGGAGCTAATTTTGACAAGACCGGGGCAACCGAGATTAACCACGGCACCGCCCACTTCGCCGTATCCGAGAATGGCAATCGGGTAGATGCCATCATCACCGCCCTGCAAGATCCGGTCGGCGGCATCGGCGATTTCTCGCTCACATCGGTCAATCGCGCACTAGTTCCAATCAATCCTTAGCAAAAGCGCTGAAGCCAGCGCTTTCTTTGGCGCTGGCGCTAACTCAAAGAAGAAAGGGGATCAAAACTGATCCCCTTTCTTCCGGCAGCGAATCGTTTTTGAAAGCCATCATCAGTCCTCCTATTCAAATCGGGCTATTCCTTTATCAAAATCAGCGCCGGGAACCGGCAAACCTGAAATCACATAGGTATTTACAACCGGCTGCGTTTCCGGTTCCGACCTGTTCGCCTCGACTTCAAAGCTCGGCTTTTCCCAGGCGGGTAGCAGACCAAGCTGTTGGGCCTTCCAGCCGAGAATCCCGATGCGGCCATCCACGTCCATTTGCTTTGCCATATATTCAAATCGGATAACGGCGGCCTTATTGACCTGGAGGAACAAGAACAAGCCCGCGTCATAGACCTCATCCATCGCCGGATTCGACAGCGGAACGGCCTCCAACCAGACGTAATAGTCCGGCGTCACGGATTCAGGCGTCTCACTTTTTTGCGCACATATATACGTTATATGAGTGATTGATATTATCATGATCTAATTCATTGAGATTGTTAGCCTCACAGTTTGCCTCGCAAAGCCTCGGCAAAGCTTCGCTATCCTGTTCTCGATCAAGATCAAGATTTGGTTGACTCAAACAGCAAAGCGTCTTCGCAATCGCGAGGCTTTGCGTGCGCTCAGGTGTCGGGCCTGAACTGTCTTTGGGCGGGCGGGGGTTGACCACCTAGATCGGCCAACGCCGACGCGAAAACGACGGGCCGAGGAGAAAATAAACCGGTAAATCTGCAATCGCTCCGTTAGTGAGGATTAAGGCCGAAGTCGACCATATAAGTTTGGGCGTTGAACTGATCTGGCCCAGCGCCGATCAGGGCCTGGAGGTTCGTATTAGGCGTTTGTATCCAGCCCTGACCGTCGGCAATCAGTTGGCCGGGATCCCATCCGAATTGCTCGTTGCGAACTTGGGGAACTAGCAGCTGGCCAGCCCGAGTGAAGGTAATCCCGTCGTCCGAAGTAAAGACGCCGAACCAGTGACCGTCAGGATACGTACAAGACCCGGTCCAGGCCGACGTCGCGACGTATTTCCTCCACGCCGGATAGTATTTCACCTTCGCGGCGAACGGTAAGTTGGTTGGCGTCTGCTTCCAGATGGTCTGGCCATCTGGGAGTAGCACGAGCAGCCACACGATTCCATGCGCTCCGGGACACTGGTTGGAATAATACGTAGAATCGTAGACATAAAGCAGCGTAGTGCTCTGATCTGCATTAAGCACCGCGGAGGGGTGTCCAAAGCCATATCCGCCGTTCGCGGGGTGTGGATTCCATAAAATGGTTTTCTGCAGCGACCAACTTATACCATCGGCGCTTGTAGCGAAGCAGATGTTCGGCTGGTAGAGAGTCGGGCTGCACTCGTAATACATTCGAAACTTGTTATCGGTCGCGTTATACAGAACGGACGGGGAACAATCGCTCTTATCCTGGGCGTATACCAATCCCTTAATATTGGGGGCGTTTACCATCCCGCTCGGCTGATCGGTGTTGAACATTGTGACAAAAATCGCGTCCCCTCCGTTCCAAGCTCCGCAAGTCCAGACGCGCAAATCGCTCGAGTTGAACCGGATCGCGGACGCCTCGTATTGCTGTCCCGCAACCGGCGGGTTAAAGCCCCAGGCATAGATAATGGGACCATAGCCGGCCTGCGACGAGATCGATGCAGTAAGTACCAGGAGAGTTGAGTAAGCATCTTCAGCGGATTGACTGTCCCCACCAGATGCAGGCACCGCCCAGTTGACCGCGATCAGGAGGCCTATAACAAGCAGGATCGTCCGTTTGAAAAGGATGGATCGCATATTTCTGCTCCATCGTTGCAGCCTTTCATGGCGCCGCGATTTGTTGAGAAATCTCCAGGGGCCGACGCTTTCCGCCCCGTGCGTTACGAGACATTTGGAAATGGCCGCGTCCAACAGCGCAGGTGCCATCAACGCAAATCGAGATCGCTGGTCGCTGGTTGGCCCGAACTGTTACACACGTAAGAGACGACAGCTAGCTGTCTGCCCGTGGTGAAACTTATTTCGACCAGGCTCAGCAGATTGCTGTAATTAGGATCCCCGATTGGCACCAAAAACTGGTTACCATTACAGCTGGTAGACGCTACTCCGTTCAACGCGAAGCTCATCCCCCCCAATACTGATGCATATACGTGACGACGGCCGGTCCTGCTGAGGCTGCATGCGCTTTACCGACGACCATCAGAGCCACACCTGCTGCGAGTAGTATGCGTCTGAAAGCCTTCATCTTAGTGACCTCCTTGTCCATCATACTTTTTGTAATCTTGCTCTCGGGCGGTCGTCGAACACGCATCGCTAATTGCCAAGTTGGCTTCGTTTTGCCGTAGTTTAACGGTGTTCATTTCTTATAAATGGTACGAACACATTTCCCAGCGTCAGGCGGCTACTGGAGGCAGGCCATCGTATTGTTTCTTGAATTCCCTAAGGCCAGCGACGGAAGAGCGCCATCAAGGTGAGGGTACCCATCGCCGTAAACAGACCAACGCTAATGATAAGGGTGAGCATCGCGGGAGCATGACAGAAAGTCAACAGAAATACCAACGCGGAGCGTGACAAATCAGTGGGTGTCTCTCGTTAGGACACCTCGCGTGGTAACTCACTGCTAGGATCCGGATCGACAACGGGGATAACCTTACTTCCACGCCAATGAACGTGAACGTGCCAGTTCGGTTTTGCGGCGGGGCGCCGGTCCAAACAACCGGCGCTTATAATCTACGCAACCCTGCAGGTCTCGTCATTCAAACTTTAGCGTGGACACCGGAGGTTCAATAATGAAACGAGCTACTCTTCTATTGGTTCTGCTGGCCGGCTGCGCCGTACCACAGCAGCAGCAAGCAACCCTGCCGTCCTATCCACCGGCCAACCTTGTCAACCCGCAGCCGAAGCCGGTAAACGTCCCTCCTGATCCACTCAGCGCGCTTTCGCCGGATATCAGGGACGCAATTCTCAGCGGCACAAATAAACCTCTACATGAAGGCATCAGCACGCTGTACGCGTACTCGCCGCACACCCAGCCCGTGGTTAATTGCGCGGTTCTGCGGGTTACCGAAGTCCAGCTCAACCCTGATGAGCACATAAAGAAAAACACGATGACAGTATCGCCGTCGCGGAGCTGATCGAGCATCCGCTGAAACTCCGGCCGCTTCCGGCTAGCGCCGGAGACCTTCTCGCGAAAGATCTTCTTGCAACCCGCCTTTCTAAGAGTCTGCATCTGCAGGTCCAGGTTTTGGTCCAGGGTCGAAACCCGCGCGTAGCCGATGTTTAAATTCACCACTGCTTAGCGTGCTTTATATTCCGTTTTCTGAGGCGACCCCCCTCAGGACGACCAGGTTGCGCTCGTCGGTCGCAGTCTCGGCAGCGTCGCTCACGAGTACCGCCGCCCCCAGGGGGGATAAATTGTCCGCGGGTAATGCAGAGGTCCTCTTCATATTTATCCGCCTGGGGCGGCGGTAACTGCCAGCTTGCCCTGTCATTTTCCCTGCTAATTGGCGTAGATCTTTCTCCGGTATTTGACGTACTCTCCCGCGAGCATGAAAGAGCTGTCTCGGCTGCCGGAATCTCTCCGCAAGCTCGCGCTGGACCGCTTTCATTTGCTCCAGCCTCATTTGGAGGAGGCAGACCGCTTCGACCGCTGGCGATCGAGGCAGGGATACCATATCGGACAGTTCAGCGATGGCTGAGGCGATATCAACGTTTCGGTCTCGCGGCGCTGGTACGTAAAAAGCGGATTGATACCGGCGTTGGCCGGACGGTGCCGGTTAAAATTAAAGCAGCCATTGAAGGTCTCGCGCTGCAGAACCCACCACTACCGATCGCGGCACTGCACCGCCAGGTGCAGCGGTTAGCACAGGACCTTGGGCAACAGGCGCCATCCTATAAAGTCGTTTTATAACATCGTCCGCGCCTTGCCAGCCGACTTGTTGACCCTGGCGCACGAGAGAACCAAAGGCTATAGCGAAGCATTCGATTTGGTTCACCGGCGTGAGGCAAGCGGACCCAACGCGATTTGGCAGGCCGATCACTCACCACTCGACATTTTACTTATTGGTCCTGGCGGCGAACCGGAGAAGCCGTGGCTTACCATCGTCATGGATGATTACAGCCGCGCCGTGCCTGGCTATCTCCTTTCGTTTGAGCCGCCTTCAACATTGTTTCGATCCGAGCGGATTTCGAGTCTTGCCACGCTCAACGACCTTCAAACCGTCCTTCCGTAGCGTGCCATCCGGCATGTCGCGCCAGATGGGACCCTGCGCAGGGATGGGCTGAAGGTAATTGAAGGAGGAAAGATACGGTACGGTAAGAAAAAATGACTTCGGCGACCCGGCTTATCCCGGTTTTCCGTCCATTGTGCTACTCAAACCCCGGTGTCTATAACTCGCGCCTAGCGTCCGAGCCAGCAACGGGCGTAAGCTCGCCACACGCCAATGAACAAGAACGTGCCAGTTCGGTTTTGCGGCGGGGCGCCGGTCCAAACAGCCGGCGCTTTTATAAGGGTCACATTCCCGGTTCTTAATCCCCTAAAGCCGAAGGCTAATTAAGCCGCTACGGCGGCGCCGGTACCAGTCAACCATTCCGATGCGCAGATTCGTGACCGGGTTGGCGGCGTGGGCGCGCATTGCGCTCCGATTGCCTAGTTCGGCCACTTCGCCTATTGTGGTCGAATGAAATCGGTGAATGCGACGGACCTTAAGAATCGGTTTGGAGAGTATCTCGATAGCGCGCGCCGGGAGCCGCTGGCGGTGATTCGCAACGGCCGTGAGGTTGCCGTACTTATGAGCCGCGACGAGTATGAGAGATTGACCACACTGGACGATGCGTGGTGGGCGGCGCAAGCCAAGGCATCGGAGGCGAGCGGTTATTTGGGTCCCAAGAAATCGATGGATCTGTTGCTGAAACTCGCGCGTGAAAAAGCCTGAACCTCGCCGCCGGCAGTTGGATTTGCCGCGCGCAGTGGCAAAGATTCTGGTCGATATGGAGGCTAAGCCGTTTAAACAGGTCATGAGCGCCATGGTGAGCCTCATCGAAGATGCGACGCCTCACGATTCGGCTGAGCTGAAGGGGCATGCTCCCTATCGACGGGTCGATATAGGGGAGCGTCGGATCGTTTATTGGTTCGATGGGGATACGGTTCATATCGCGCACGTCGGCAAGCGGAATGATTCGGAGGTCTATCGGTGGTTAAAGCGTTAAGCGCGTCAGTGTGGTAGTCACGTTTGATTGATCCACTCTTCCAGCTCCGCTAGGTCGTTGAACACCGGTATCCCATGCGCGAGTGCGTACTCGACTTCTTTTTGCGCCCCGTTCGATCCCCGTCAGTTCGGCACCAGGAAGACTGCATCCGCAGCGCTTGAGCACTTCGAGGCTGACGTCAATCCAATAATCGTAGCCCGGGTCGAGGCGGCCGAGCAGCAGCTCGAAGTGCGCCGTTTGCAGAATAGTGCAGAGGAAGGGGATTCTGCGCTCGGCCAGCATCAGCGCGGCTTTGCGCGCCTCGTCCACATGGCGCACGACCTCGGACAAGGTAGGACCAGAGTAGGCCCCTGCGATGTAGACAATTCTCACTCCAGCTCTCTCAGGGTTAAGGCCATCAGCAAGCGCGTGGCCGCGTGCGATACATGGTCCTGTTGCTGATCGCCCTGGTGGAGTAGCCGCAGATGTTCTTCAGCGCGTGCGAGGTGATACTCGGGTGAGCGATGGATCCAGTCATTATCCGGATGGATGAGCGCACCATCCCGCATTACGGCTGCGACGATTTCAAGGGCTTTCGTGAATGGATCCATGTTTTACGCGCGCTTCTCGTGATAACGGTTGGAAGACCGTCCCTGTGTTTCCTGAGTGTCGGTCATGGTTTACTCCCAGTGCACATATTTCGCCGCCTTCGCCAGCAACCGAGCGGTGAGTGTCTCTGCCAGCGTTCGATTTTCAGCGAATAAGATTGGCAACCGATAGCGCATAGTCCACGCGGCGATGGTTCCGATGAGGCTGTAGGGGTGGAGCCCGCCGGCGTTGCGCAGCACGTCGGCCAGACTGGCTTCGAGCACGAGCGCTGCGAAAGGAATTGTGCGCATCCGTTCCAGCTCTCGCTCGAAGCGATCGCGTTCACGGCCGACACAAGCGAGAAAATCGTTGAGGGCTTTGCGCTCGAGCGCAATCTGATTCTCGAAGCCGACGACTGAGTAATCGCCAGTAGGCGCTTTGCGAATAGCGCCCTCGAACTCGTAGGGCAACTGCTCGCGGCTATCGACGATGATAGTCATTTGACGCTTCGGGTGAAAAAGAGTCGTTGTCGTCGATCGGGTTCGCCTTGGCGGCCGCAGACCCTTGCAAATGCGGCGGCGATATCCAGAGACTCCAGATCGGATGGCCCGCGTGGGAACCGACCGTGATCGCGGAAAAACATCAACCATGTTGCAAACGCGAGTCGGTTCGCTGGGCTCTTAGCCATCACCATGGTGTAATCGCTGAGCGCCAACGGCTGTAGCGCAGCTTCACTCAGGCCCTGATCGCCCACGGTGCAATTACCTCGGTTTGTGCGACACAGGTGAGAGGCGCCGAATTGAGCCTAAAGCGCGCTAAACTGTGGCCCAGAACCCGTCGCGTAATCTATGCTGCGCAAACGATACCCTGTTTTTTGATTTGCAACATAGAGGGAAGTGAACTCATGCGGATCGGCTACGCGCGCGTCTCCACCGACGATCAAGACGCTTGATCTGCAGCGCGATGCCCTGAAGCGCGCCAAGTGTCGGCAGATCTATGAAGAGCATGCTAGCGGTAAGAACACGGCGCGTCCACAGCTCGAGAGCGCCGTTTTACTGCTTCTACTATCACATGCCAAGACGTCGGGAAGGGTCTTCAAAAGCTGGAATTGTTAGCCGAAATTGTATGTAAAGAGTCGATTCGTCAGGTCTGTAGGCGATCGAGCAGCGCCTCGGCCTCTTTCAGATCGGTGGTGTCGAATCCTTCCGTGAAGCAGTTGTAAATCTCTCTCGACATACCGCACGCTTCATCGCGACGGCCCTGGCTTTCAAGAAGCCGCGTGAGACTCATTGTGGCTCGTAACTCCAACGCTCTAGCACCTATACTGCGGGCTAGCGCGATGGAGGCGCGGAAATCCGCTTCAGCCGGCCCGGCCTGGCCGTTTAAGAGCCTCAGTTCGCCACGGGTTCTGAGTGCCTCTGGCCGTGCGATGACAATCGCGGGATTCACAGATAAAGCTTGTTCGATACTTTCAAATGCGTCGTCAAGCGTCCCAGCCTTTTGCTGTGCTGCTGCGAGAAAGGTGAGATATGACGTTAGCGCAGGGTGTGGCGCCATTTCGAGCAGGCTGGCTATTCCTCGGCGAATCAGTGCAACACCTTGGTTAGCTCGACCGAGTTGCGCTCTCGCATGACCGAGGTGAATCCGCAGATGGGATGTGAGTTCCGGAAAGTGACCGTTTTCGGCCAGCTCCAGCGCGGGAGCCGCCACTGCCTCGGCCTGCTCATATTCTCTAAGTGAGTTGTAGAAGCTGGCGGCCATAAAGCCGACGTTTCCGATTTCGTATTGATTGTCCTTGTGCGTCGCGGCCCGTCTCATCTGGTCCTGGCGTATACGCGCCAACCCAACTCGCCCAAGCTGGTAGGCATTGAGACTCGCGACAGAGAAGCCAATTATGGCGACCAATCGTGCGAGGTCATCCAGCTCGGGCCTCTCGAATAGTTCGAGTGCCCTCGCAAAGTGCTGCTCCGTGCCCGCGAGATCACCGCGGAAATAGCACATAAACAGCTGGACCCCGTGCGCCAGCCCCACGCTTTGTGGATTACCCTCCTCAAGTGCCAACGCCAGCGCCTCGTTGGCCAGCGACGTGGCGGCGCGTAAATCTCCCGAGACCAGAACGGCGAAGGCCCTCGTGGTCATCAATTGCGAGAACTCGTCGGAATTGCCACTCTTCCTTGCCAAAGCGATCGCGCGCCCGGCCGCCTCGATCGCTTCGGGCGCGCCGCCTCCCTTGATAAGGAGCAGCACGACGAGAGTGGCATGTCTCAAGCCCAATTCGCGCGCGTCATGCGCGGGCGTGTCCGGTATCAGGTCGAGCAACCTGAGCGCTTCCTGATAACCTGCCAGTGCTTCCTTGAATGCGTTGCGCCCCTCCGCAGCCTTGCTCGCCCGCTCCCACTCCACGATCGCGCGCTCGGTCTCGTTTGCTTCGCTCCAATGACGAGCCAGAAGTTCGGGACGCATCTCAGCCAGCGCAGGAAATTTCTCTTCAATCGTTCGGGCCACTTGGCGATGCAATTCGATGCGCCGGCTTTTGACCAAAGACTGATAAGCAGCATCGCGGATCAGTGCATGTTTGAATTGGTAAACCGCCTCAGGAGTGATGCCTCGGACGTAAAGCAGTTCTGCGTCGGCGAGTGTGTGCAGCGCATGCTGCAGCAGGTCTTCGGCTATCGGATGGATCGCGCGGAGCAATTCGTACGAGAATTCGCCGCCAAAGGCCGCCGCCACCTGAGCCACCTCCTTGGCGAGCCCGAGCCGGTCTAGCCGCGCCATCAAGGAGTCGTGAAGCGTGACAGGGATTTCGCCGGTCAGATTTTCATTGCCCGCTTCGGCCACTGCCCGCGTCAGCTCTTCGACAAACAACGGGACGCCGCCTGTGCGCTCGGCGACCGCCGCAACTGCTTCGTCTGACAAAGCCTTGCGGCCCGCGGCCTCTCTGACCATGGCGCGGGCGTCAGGTACACTCAAGCGATTAAGCGTGATCTGTGTATGATGGGACCGCCAAGGCCATTGTGCGCGGAATTCGGGCCGCGCGGTGCAGAGGAGCAGAAGCCGTCCTGTGGCGCCTTGTTCAATGATGAGTTGAATCAGCTCGAGCGTTGAGGCGTCGGCCCAGTGTAAATCCTCGGTTGCAATCACCAACGGTTGCTCGCGCGCGATGCCGAATATCCACTCGACGATAACGGCAAGCAGCCGGCGCCGCTGCTGTTCTGGTGAATATAGGAGTGGCGGATAGTCGGCCGGTACCGGCAGATTCAGCAGCGGCCCCAACAGAGGAATAGCCTCGCCGGGGCTCAGTCCTGCGCCGGCCAGTCGCGCCTCGAGGCGTGCCGGTTGCCGGCCGGCACTGTCAGCTCGATGCGGCGATGCAAAATGGCGAAGCAGTTCGACAACCGGATAGAAAGGCGTGTTCTGAAAAAATGGAGCGGCTGCGGCTTCGACCCACCAATGCGGCATCGGGGCAATTTGGTCATGAAAATGCTGCAACAGTCGCGATTTGCCAATACCAGGCTCGCCGACAACCAGTGCCACCTGTCCCTCACCCTCGACCGTACGATGCCATCGATCAAGTAACAGGCGCAGTTCTTCCTCGCGGCCGACAAATGGGGTCTGTGCTCCGGCTGCCTGATCAACGCGTCCTTGGATCCGCGGCCGTATCGCATGTGGGAAGTTTATTGGCCGCGCAGAGCCGTCAAGCTCATCTGCCGCGGCAATAAAACGGTAGCCTTGGCCGCAACAGTTTCGATGAACCGTGGCGAGCCGCGTCGGTCGCGGAGCACCTGGCGGAGCTTACGGATCGCGGTATTAATCGAGCTTTCCGCATCAATAAAGACGTTGGCGCCCCAGATCCGATTGCGGATCTCATCGCGGGTCACTAGTTGCCCGCGCCGTTCGACGAGGAGTAACAGGAGGTCCATCGGGATGCGCTGCAAGCGCACGACACGGCCCTTGCGGCGCAACAGGTAGGCCGCCCGGTCAAGCTCGAATTCCGCGAATTGCAACAGCTCTGCGGGCATATCCGCCCGCCCAATCCTAATTCTGCCAGCGGGGGTAGGACAATCGCAGTTCAGGAAAAATTCAGAAGCAATTTAGCCTCCGTCCATTGTGGGGCCGCTCGACACGGGCGAAGATGCGCGCGCAAATCCAGGTTCTGGCTTAGGGAGGATTGATCATGCGAAAAGCGGCTCTCGTATCTACTGCAAGTTCAGCTTTGCTGGTGATGGTGCTGGTGTTGCATCCAAGCGCATCCGCTGATGGTTCTCTGGCAGCGCTGCAGGGGAGCTATTCGGTGACTGGCCAGGGCTCATTCTCGGCCTGCCTGCTGCCGCCCAGTTATACCGAGGTACCTTGTAGTACCAATGGCGCGCGCCCGGTTCCCTTTACTTTTGCCGGGACCGGCCAGGTTACCGTGGGTCCATCGGGCTCTGCATGCTCAACCTCCACTGTGGTTGCCGCTAATTTTCCGCCCGGCGCTCCCCCGAACCTTAGCGGTGGGATCTGGTGGTAACGAACTGGACCGATCCTCAGGGTGGGGCCGCCCAAATCGTGGTGACTGGTACATTACTAAGGCAGTCCGGCAAGGAAGGTAGTTCCGGGCGCTAGAATCCGAGAGGCACACCCCCGGCTTCGGAATACCTCTCCCTGAAGGGCTAATCGTTTGAGCTTAACAGTCCCTCGCGCCCCTCTAGAAGATGGCGCGCCCAACACATATCTTTAGACCCCCGGGGCCGGCCTTTATTTTGGCTGGCTGGCCCTTCAGGATGCTCGCTCACAGGGAATTCCACCAAGCCCTCGAAGCCAGGACTATGAGGGGTAGACCCAACAGTCACGCCACCAAATGGCACCTGGTGACATGACTGTTGGGTCTACCCCAAATAGCTGGCAAACTTTTACGCCAGATAATCTGCAAAGTGACACGCAAAACCCTTGGAAAATCAGGCGGGCGTGCCGTTGGCATCCTTTCCTTAGCCTGTAAAATTCCACGAATCTGCCTAGTAACCTATAAGAGACGGCAACGGCTCGTTGCCGCTAACCAAATGTCGCGGTTAGTCGCCTCGCAGTTCGACGGTCTCGGTGCGCCAACATCACGCGCTTTGACGGCGCTCGCTAGATCCTCGCCGACTGATTAAGAAACACAAATCACCAATCCGAGGTTAAATCCTGAATCAAACTCGTACCGACACCAGGCCGTTCTTGCGAACGCGAAGTTCGCGCCGGGTCTTGAGGCCAAAGGGGGTTTGAAGCGCCGCCGCAATAAAATCGCTGTGCCCGCTGCCCTGCTTCGCTTCGGCGGGTTGTGGACTATAAGCAAATGGTTATGTGCGCCATCGGTTCTTCAAGTCCTACTTTAAGTTCACGAAGATGCCGGGAATTCCAAGCAAGATAGGGCCTATAGAGGACAAGGAACGAGGCGGAGTCACTGGTTACCCTGTGCACACCCGCTCCCGGTAGACAGCATCCTAGGGAGTCCTTCTACCCGCTAGCTGTCGTATAATCACGCGTGTCCTTCACTAATTACCCCATCCCCGCGCTGTCCCTGCGCTGGTTGTATGTCGATTTTAACAGCTATTTCGCGAGCGTTGAGCAGCAACTACGACCCGAGCTGCGCGGCAAGCCGATAGCGGTTGTCCCGGTCGAAACAGATTCCACCTGTGCAATTGCCGCGAGCTATGAAGCCAAAGCCTTCGGGGTAAAAACCGGCACCATGATACGTGAGGCCAAACGCTTATGCCCCGGCCTGGTCTGCGTCTTGGCCCGACATGAGTGCTACGTCGAGTTTCATCACCGCCTTATCGAAGAGATCGAGCGGCATATCCCGGTTACGGCAGTTTGCTCCATCGACGAGGTTGCCTGTCGTCTTATGGATAATGAAATCTCGGTCGAGCGTTCAACCGAGATCGCACAATCGATCAAAAGTGGGATCGCAAACAACATCGGTCCCTATATGCGCTGCTCAATCGGCATTGCGCCGAACCACTATCTCGCGAAAGTCGGCACCGAGCTACAAAAGCCGGATGGGCTGGTGGTGCTGCGTGCGGCGGATTTGCCCCAGAAGCTTTTCAGCCTGAAACTACGAGATCTCCCGGGGGTCGGCGCCAATATCGAACGCCGAATCCAGATGGCTGGCATTATAAACCTGCAGGGTCTGTTCGCACTCAATCCCCAACAAACACGCAAGATCTGGGGCAGCGTCTGGGGCGAAAAGGTGTGGTATCTGTTGCGCGGGATGGAATTGCCGGAAGAGATAACCGCCCGGCGCAGCGTCGGTCACAGCCATGTCATGGCGCCGGAACTACGCGATCCGATCAAGGCCAAGGATGTTGCGCGGCGCCTGACGCTGAAGGCGGCCAGCCGCCTGCGACGCATGCAGTATTATGCGGGTGCCATGTCGCTTTCGGCCCGGCTGGAAAATGATACGCACGTCCAAGCCGAAGAGCGCTTTTACCGGGCGCAGGACAATAAGACCTTCCTTGATCTCCTGAACAGGCTCTGGACTCAGGCGCTCAAACAAAGCCGTGGTGTCAGGATCAGAAAAGTTTCGGTCACCCTTTCAGACCTGGTCGCGGCAACCAATCTACAGGCAGAGTTGTTCGCGAGCGTGCCGGACGCCGATCTGGCCGCGCGCGGTAAATCGGAAAAATTGTCCCGCGCTATGGACCAGATCAATCACCGCTTTGGGCGCGACAGCATCCTTATTGGCATGACACCGTCGCAGGGCCGGTCTTTCTCCGGCAGTAAAATCGCCTTCACTCGCATCCCGGATGTCGACGAGTTTTTGGAATAGGCCACTTTTAAGATCTACTCGGGTTTTCACTTCGTTGGCGGCTTCGGCACGGACCGCAGGCGCCGCACCTTGCCCTTGCCGCTGGCCTCGGCCTCGGCCCGGTGTTCGGCGAAGCGCCGGGCGAGATGGTCCCACAGCGCCGTCTGATCATCGGGCTCGCTGCCGATGGCGCCGTAGTCCAAGTCGTACAAATGTCGATCCGGAGCGCGGCAGACCACCGGGCCGTCCGGCCCGCTACCCGGAACCACGGGTACGGTCATATCGAAGTCGCCATCGTCATGTCGGTGGTGCTCTACGCGCCACGCGAGCACCGGCAGGTAGCGGAGCCCCGCGACCATCGCGGTCGATAATTTCGAGCTTCGCGTGCCGCAGGAGAACCAGTCTCCGCTCGGATGGAACAAGTTCGGAGTTTCGATCCAACAGGCGGATCTCGCGGCTCATCAAGCTACTGTCAGCAGCATAAACTCCGACGGGCTGCACGCGTTCGTCCGGCGCGATCGCAACGGCCAGTTGAACCTGGCGTCGCTGATACGCGCGACCGCCTCGCCAGAAGCCACGCCCGCGATGGCGGTCTCGGTACCCCGCGGAGTTTCGGCAAAAACGGGCAGGAAAAAACCGCCGGCCAGAGAGCGCCTGGCGCTCAGGAAGCACGGCCGCAGCGCCGTCGTAACCAGCGCCCCGGCCGCGCCATCGCCCTCGCCCACTTCCGAGTGGCGCTATCAGGTCGCGTCCGTTGCACTCGAGAAAAATGCGATCCGGATCGAGGACGACTCCGTGCCGGAACATCTCGCGATGGAGGTCGCGCCGCTCAACCTGCATCTGAGGAACATCTCGAACGATCTCGCCAAGCCGATCTCGCTCGATCTCGACGGCTCGGTGAATCGCAAGGGCAGCTTCAAGGTTTCAGGAACCGCGGCGGCCGCGCCGCTCGGCGTAAATCTGCGGCTTACTACAAGGCGCCTCGATCTCGCCCAGTTCGACCCTTACATCACCAGCCGTTTGAATACGAAGATCACGCGGGCGGCGCTCACCATGAACGGAGCGCTCGAAGTGGCCAGGCGGCGCAACCAGATGAATGTCGTGTACCGCGGCGACGCGGCGCTCTATGGGGTGCGGATGCTCGACAAGATCACGGGCGACAGCTTCATGCGCTGGAGTTCATTCAGCGCCAACGGCGTCAACGCACGGATCGGGGCCGGTGCGCCGCGCGTCCACATCGCAGCGCTGGGGCTGAACGACTTCTATGCGCGCATGATTCTGAACAGCGACGGGCGCCTCAACCTGAGTGACATCACGACCAGTCCCGAAGAAGCGCGAAGATCGCTGACGCGCGCGCACGGCGCGCCGGGCAGTGTCGCAACCCCCGCCCCGTCGGGCTCGGCTTCCACCATTCTCGCCACTCCCACGCCATTGCCCGCACCAGGTAGCGCTGCGGCGACTCCCACGCCTGAGAGCGGAGCGGGCAGCCCCGCGCCCTCGGTCAGCCCCTCGCCTGTGCCGAGTGCTACTCCGATTCCAGCCGATCTTGAGGTGGGTCGAATCAATCTCAAGAACGGACAGGTGGACTACAACGACTATTTCATCCGTCCGAACTACTCGGCCAATCTCACGAGCATCATCGGCGATATCGGCACGTTTGGCACTCGGACATCCAATCCCGCCGACGTGCGCCTGCAAGGGCTGGTCAACGGCAATGCGCCGCTCGAGATCAGCGGCTCGGTCAATCCGCTCGCTCCGCTCGCCTACGTTGATTTGAAAGCGAACGCGAAAGGCGTCGAGTTAACTAATGTCTCGACGTACTCTGCGAAGTACAGCGGATATCCGATAACCGGCGGCACTTTGACCGTGGACGTTCACTATCTGCTCGGTCATCAGAAGCTCACCGCTGAAAATCACATCGTCATCGATCAAATTACGTTCGGCGAGAAGATTCAGAGCCCGAGAGCGATGAACCTGCCTATCCGCCTCGCTGTGGCGATACTTAAGGACCCCCAGGGCAAGATCGATCTGCGGCTTCCGGTCTCCGGCTCGCTCTCCGATCCGGAGTTCAGTCTCGGCGGTCTCATCTGGCACGCTCTTGTCGGGCTGATCGTCAAGGCGGCGACCTCGCCGTTCAACCTGATCGCTTCCGCTATCGGAGCGGGCAATGGTGGCCAGAACCTTAACTACGTGGTGTTCAAACCCGGATGGGCAAGCCTTACGCCGACAGCTCAGAAGAAGCTCGAGACGGTGGCGAAAGCGTTGCAGGTTCGGCCTTCGCTACGGCTGGACCTCACCGGACGGGTTGACCCGAAACTCGACCTGCAACACCTGCCGCAGGCCTTGCTCGAGCAGGCCGTGGCCAGCCAGAAGGTGCTCGATTCGGACCAGAATCCGGCCAACGTCGATCTGGCAACCGTCAAAATTACGCCCGACGAATACAACAAGTATCTGAAACGCGCTTACAAGGCGGCGAAGTTCGAGAAACCTCGCGATCTGCTCGGGCTCACCAAGTCATTGCCGCCCGACGAGATGAAAAAGCTGATGCTCGAGAACACGCATGTCAGCGACAAGGACTTGAAGCAGCTTGCCGAAGAGCGCGCCGAGGCGGTGCGCAAGTACCTGAGTGCCAAGATCAATTCGTCTCGATTGCACCTTACGGCGCCAAAGCTCACCACGGAAGGCATCAGCGGCGGGGACACGACTCGCGCCGACTTATCGCTGCAATAGTGAAATAATTGCAGAGGGCACGTCCAATGTGGGGTTGGTTGATCGTGGTTGCGATTGTCGCGAGCTCTGTGGTGTTGCTGGCTTGGGGACTCTTCCTGCCTTCACTTTGCTCGCTGCCGCCGTTCTCGGGGTCTATGTTGCGGGCGGCATATCTGCGTTCGAGGATGCCAGCACATTAATAGAATATGAGAAGAGACTCAAAGCCCTCGAGGACCTCTTCGGCGTTTAGAGCTGCCTCGTGCTCGCCGAAGTCAGTCTTAACGATCTCATCCACGGCACCGTCGGGCCGCGCCAAATAGCGGTGAAAACTCTACGCCAGATAATTCTGAAAGTGACAGTCCAGAGATTGCTGGCCCTGCCCCTTTTTATCTCTCATAACCCGCGGTTATGAGAGGCAACTTATTTCGATTCGCGCTAATGATCACGTTTTCGAATCGCGCCGATGCCCATTCCAGCTCCGCCGAGACCTGAGCTCGCGGGATTCAATGTTGAGCTGTGCGCGTAGGTAATCGCTCGCATTCGCAGCAGCACAGTTTGGGGAAGGAAGGGCAGCGAAGGGGAGGGCAGGGCGCCATCCATAGCACGACGAAAAAAGCACGCGCGGCTGAAGCCGCTCGCATAGCTTCTCTGATTTCCGTCCCTGTCTTCCGCTGGCCTTGCGAAGAGTCGCAAAAGTTGTACGCGTTTTGCTGAGATTTTGGTGTGCAAAAGTCTGACGCAAAGTTCATTCTTTTACGACGACTTTTGCTATGGCCGGGAACCCATATGGGACGTTCACCCTGAACATGCATGAGCGCCTACCGCGGGAGCAGGTGGGCGGGTCCCCAGTCCTGGTTGGCCACAATTTGGGGCTTCGCTAGGTTAAGGCCAATTTATAAGTAGAGTCGAGTTATCATTTTTCCCTGCAGGGGGAGGTATCAACCTTTGTGCTTTGAGCTGTGTGAATTCGTTCGGCGATGCTTTGCTTCATCGTAACGCTCACCGGGTCACTACGGTAAGTTCATTACCTCGACCCGCAGCGAACGGCAGTGGTAGCGATAGATAGCCGTTCTGCGGGTTGCGGACGTAGTCGAGATATCCCGGTGATTGCTCTAACGCGTTATCGCCGATGACAAATGCGCCATCTCTCAAGTAAGGCTCCAACAGCTTGAGGACAGGCAGGTAGAGGCTGAACGCGCCGTCGAGGAACAGTAAATCCACGTCTCCGTCGATACCATCTTTCAACGTTTCGAGCGCGTCGCCAATGCGGATTTCCACGAGGTCAGCCAGCCCCGCGTCATTCAGGTTTTCTCGAGCACGCCTCGCTTTGGTGGCCTCCAGCTCGCTCCCGATCAAATGGCCACCGCCGCCATCACGAAGCGCGCAGGCGAGATGAATAGTTGAGATACCGAATGACGTGCCGAATTCAACGATCCGCTTGGCCTTACTGGCGCGGGCACACATGTAGAGGAATCGGCCAAAGTCCGCGGAGACGTTCAAGAAGTTGTTCGCGTAGGTGCGATATACTGCTCGATGGTCTTTCGCCTCGGCTTTCAGCAGTTCGTCGAATGCCACGCCTCTGTCGCGATACCTTTCCATTAGTGGTAGATCGGCGCGCTCGGCTTCTTGGTACAACCGTCTGAGAACGGCGGCGACCGGGTCGGTAGTCAGTGAATCCATGATCTACGCTCCTTTTTGAGCCAAGTTCCCGCTCACCCGGCCAGCGGAATTACCACGACGCGCGTGTCATTACCGACGGCACGGGTGGTATGGCCCTTACCCGTTAGGTCTTCGGCCAAAATGCCGTCGCCCGGTCCCAAGCGATGAACCGAGCCATCGCTGAGCCCGATCTCGATTGCTCCCGCCAGCGTGATTACGTACTGGCGGCGCGGTGCGTTGTGCCAATCGGAAAAAGTGCCGGGTTTGATCCTGCTGAAGGAGATCCCACTGGCGGCCTGCGTTGGCGACTGCTCCGCGATATCGCCAGGCATGAAAGAAAACGACAATTCCTCGAGATGAGATTGACCGTCACTACCACTGTAAAGCCGAAAGATTGGCATTTGAATTACCTCACCAGAAACGACCTGTGCAGAGCTTCCTTAGCGAGCTTACCGGGCAAGTTCAATTGCAGACACCTTGTCTCCCGCTTGGTGGACGCCTGCATGGAGCGGAGCGGTTCGCCAGTCATAGAAATCACGTGGGTTATAGCGCCGAAGCCATTTTGCACCGAAAATCCCATTTTGGGCCTGAGCAGCCGCCGGCCGTCAGACGTTTCAATGGCGGTTTGCGGGTTCAACCCGCAGACCTCCGACACGTGGGGACGGTGCCGGAACATCAGCAGAAACAGGCAGCGGTCGCGGGGCCTCGTTGCGGCTGCCACCTGCACAGGAAGGTGACGATGAAGTTGCACAAACGACCGTCTTTGCATCGAAAGGCGGAGATCACTATTTGCACGCGCTGTTGCGTTGCAAAAAAGTGTTGCTTTATTGAAATCATTGGCGATACCTTTGCGCAATGCTGATCGGCTATGCTCGCGTCTCCTCCAACGAACAGGACACCGCAGCGCAGGTGGCCGCGCTTAAAGCAGCGAAATGCGAGCGTATTTATCGCGAACAAGCGTCTGCCGGCCGCTGGGACCGGCCCGAACTGCAGACTGGGAGCCCGTTGGGTTCCGATTGCCGGAGCGCCGATACCTAGTAGTGGTTGCACCCCTGCTGACCGCCGCCGGCGAGGCAAGGCAAAACGGTGGAGCGGCTGAGGAGACGAGTTATTGGCCAGCAGTCGGCGTGGGGGAGGGAGTCGGCGTCGGCGACATCAATCCCTTTGCGGCGTGCTCTCCGCCCTGCTTTGCGCCGGTCTCGACCACCGAGCTGGTGCTTGGTTTGTGAATGAGCGCGCCAAGCGCGAGGCACGCGGAGATGCAGGCACACGCGAGAATGAGCGCGCTAATCAAAAGAAGAATCGCTTTCATAAGATCTCAACTGGAATTTCAACTCTTCCACGGTCGCTCCGACACGAGGCGGTTTGTCAAGAAGAAAGTTCGAGGCGGGTTTTCAGAGTTGCTCGGCACCCGACTCGAAAAGAGGATGCAACAGGTCGCCGGCCTTATCCCGAGGTGGAGCCCAGATCCTGCGCCAGCCTCAAAGGCTCCATCTGGTAGTTGATACTGACACCGCGGATGTTGTTAGCCTTCACGAGAGCGGCCGCTGCTGTTGCTATAGCACAAGGGCTATAACAACTAAGTGGCGCAGTGGGCGGTTGGGTTCTGAGCTATAGTGGAAGCCGCGTTGGGAGGGGGAGCGCACCTCAAAATATGCGGCGCAAGCGTGTGTAATGCACGGCACGGAGCTCAAGCCTTCGATAGGTCGATTTCCGGCGAGTAACAGAGCCCACATCCTTATTGATCTTTTGTGAAATATTGGTGCGTTGGCTGTCTGAACGCATTGGCCCAAGCGCTTAGTCACGCTTCGAAAACACTCAAACTCTGAGGACTGCCGGAAAGCCGCGGATAGACACGCTACTTACCACGTACTGCTGCTGATTTTGCAGTGCGGGGTCAGGTGCCCTGCCCGTTCTGACATTTATAGCACATAAGCTGCATTATGTTCGATCGCGTTTCGGATGCTCACCGACAGACAGGGCAGGCGATTCAGGGCGACAGCTGGACCGAATTAACGCCCCTCGCCACGGGCCACTGGGAGGCAAAAGCGGACGCCGGCGCTTTGCAGAGCCACGCTGGATATGTCGCCGCAGGTTGCAAGGGGCTTGGTTTCGCGGGCTTGCTACGGAGACCCGGCCGGAGTTGCCGAAAACGCGAATTGGCTCTGGTCCGTCCCGCCCGACAATGCCATCTTGTCCATCTCGTCCATTCGCGTGATGGCAAACCGAAACGGCGCGTCGGAAATCACCACCGAACCCTGATACGGATGCGCCAGTTCCAGAATCGCGAGAATCGTTAGGCCCAATAAGCTGGAAAAAATCCCGCACATCAGGGCTTGCGACGGGAAGGTATCCAGACCGAAGAAATAGCTGAAGCCAATCGTGATAAACAGGCCCACATAGATCACCATCCACACCACCGACGGAAAAGCGTCGTTGCTGTACATATAGCGCAACGCCCGATCTTCGCCGAGTTGCTGAAGCTGATCATAGCTCTTGTCCACCAGCAGGGTCTGCCGCGCATCGGGCGGATTGTAGCTGCCAACCAGCGCCCACAGGCCAAGGTAGGCGATGGGATTGTCGGCCTTGCCGGGATTGTCGGTCTCGCCACGAATATAACGGGCCATTGCTGGCCACTCGATATTGATCGCGCGCAGGGCATAGTTACGAAGCGCCTGCTGCAAATTGTGCTGAAGCGGTTGCGGAAAGCCTTTTGAGATGCGGTAGAGCGAAACCAGGGACATCGCCTCCGTCTGGACCATTTGGTCGGCGCGGTCGAAACGCTCCCATGCCGCGACAATCACAAAGGCGAGCAGGAGGCCATAGAAGGCTCCGATCACGCCGAAAGTAAAGCCGGCTACCTCGTGGTTCTGCTTGAGGCGCTCGAGTGGGACCATTCGACGGACGAGATAGAGGCCGAGAATGCTCAAGCTGGAAAAGACCAGGACGATGATTCCGACCTGGACAGGAGTCGAGCAATAAAGCAGAAAATACATCCTACACCCTCCTAACGTGAGGCAGCGTGAGCATTCTAGCTAATGCGCCGATGTGCGGGACCTTCCTTTGATGACGGAGCCATTGACTTAAATGGCCTAGGCGCATCAGAGATAAAGGGTCATGCATGGAATCAAAATCGGTATCGGCTTTGGCCAATGGAAATATGGGCCGCCCGCCCCTGAATTGATGTGCAATTACGCCGAAGCGGCCGAAGCAATGGGATTGGATTCGATGTGGCTGTCGGACAAAAATCGTGAGCCGCCCAATCCGACGCGGGGCGTCACCTGCATGTTTGCGATGACCGCTCGCTGCGCCGTGAAAGACTAGTCCTGTCAGCCGAGGTGCGGGAGAAAGTGACGCGTTTCTCCGAGTGGCGACCCTGCCCATTTTTATACTGCATAACCTCCTTTCTGCTCTGCAATCTGACTACCCTTTCGGCTAGGACAGTGGGGTAGGGCACCGTGAGTGTTATTGCTAGTCTATAGTGGTGTCGCAGTCGAGTTACTAAGTCATGCGCTGACTAAAGTTCTTCTGACCCACTCGTCCCTCAGCTGTTTTTGAACTCTCCTATGTCCTTGACATACCGAAGCAGAGCGCTTAAAATAGTCAAACATCTGAATATATTCGCGACTCGCTCCCCCAGCGAGCGGGTGAGGAGGGTGTTGGATGGAGTGGGGTCATGAAGAAGCGACGCAAGAATCCTCACGCCGTGGCTCTCGGCAGATTAGGCGGCTTAGTCCGGAGCGAGGCCAAAAGACGGGCCAACCGCGAAAATGGTCGCAAGGGCGGTATGGTCAAGAGCCGCAAGAAGAGAATCGCTGCCCGGCAAAACGCCCGACGGCCGCGCCCGGGGCGGCACCGGAAGAAGGGGTGAACGCGGCAATCGCCTCGATTCAGGCCCGTTTCGTCCCTCGCGCTATCGGGCTGAGTTACGGCGGAATCCGCTATTTCGCAAGCGCACTCCGCTGAACCCGAGCGTCGGATGGACTCGATCGAGGGACGAGGCCAGCCTGTTCAATTGTCGTTTGTCTGTCCCTGTGGCAAGCGAATCGTGCTGAAGAGCCCTCGCCTCTGCCGCTCATGTTATGACCGACGCCATCATTCGCTACGATTGTTCGGCGGACTGCGCGAGCGCGTATTGGAGCGTGATCGCTTTCGGTGCCGTGGTTGTGGCAAGCGTTCGGCGCTGGTGGTCCATCATCGTGACCGGTACAACCGGGCGAATTTGCTGGTGGCCTTGTGCATCCGCTGCCATCTACGGATCCATCACTCGTCGCGAACGAGATACTGGTTCTCAGAAATGCTGATGAGATTATGGCGCGAATTGCATCCGAACGACCCATTGCAACTGCAGCTTAGTTTTCGAAAAAAGGCGAAGAGGAAGAATTCTGAAGGTGTGCTTGAAGAGGTGAGTGTGAAGGTGCTGCCGCTTTTGGCTTTGCCGGATGCTCAGACGCAGGAACTGTGTGGCGCTTTCGCCGATCCCGAGGAATCGAGAACGTTTCCGGAATACCACGCCTAAACCGCGATCGTAAAGTCTGATCTTGCTATAAGGAGAGGAGCTGGGATGGAACCATTCGCCAAGGGGCTGGAAGTAGTGGTCCGGGTAATGCGGGAGGGCGCAACTACGCATCCGGACAATGACTGGGTGTGGCGCAGCCCTGAGTATCATCTGGGCCGCGCCGAAGAACATTTGCGCCTCTGGCGTGACGGCGATCAACTAAGGACCATTTGTCTCACGCGGCGACGCGCTTGCTGATGGCCTTAACCTTACGAGAGCTGCGATAAATTGCTGCGCCGGCCCTGTGAGAGTTGTTCCGCGCATTAACTGTCAGCGACCCCTTGCATTTCCTGAGCGCTTAGGTTTGTGCTAGGGTAGCCATGCCGACTGTTAGTCGTCTCGGTGGCCTTCGTATCGTCATCTATCCGGCCGATCATCGGCCTGCGCATGTTCACGTGATAGGAGCGGGCGGTGAAGTCACATTTATGCTGAATTGTCCGCATGGACCTCCGGAACTGCGAGAGAGCTACGGATTCAGCCGGCCTGAAGTAAGCCGCATTAAGCAGGAGCTGATCGCCAAGGTCCCTGTTTTATGTGATGAATGGAGAAAGATTCATGGGGATTACTGAGCGGGAGTTTGCCCAGGCTGAAAGGCGCATGCAGGCGCTGCGGCGGAAAGGTTACGCAGTCACCGCGCGCTATGATCGCCGCAGGTCACGCATCATCGTGCGCCTCAACAGCGGTCTTGAGCTAGCGTTTCCGCCGGCGTTGGTCGAGGGGTTAGCCGCCAGTCGGCCGGAGGATCTAGCCGACATTGAAATCAGTCCCGCCGGCCTCGGCCTGCGCTGGCCCAAGCTCGATGCAGACCTGTATATTCCAGCGTTGTTGCAAGGCGTGGTTGGTTCCCGACGGTGGATGGCCTCGAAGCTCGGCGCCGCTGGTGGTCGTGTCCGCAGCCAGGCCAAGGCTGCTAGTTCGCGCGCCAACGGCCGTAAAGGTGGTCGTCCGCTCAAAACAACAGTGGCTTCGAGCGTACTCCGGAGGCGATAGGACCTCGTCCCAATTTTCGACAAACGAACAGAGCGATTCGTTGATCAGGTCGAGCAAGTTATCATGACACCGCATTGGAATAACTTGGCGGCGCTACATTGTCGATGGAGGAGTTGGGAGCAGCGGATAGGAGAAGGTATCGGGTACTTCCATGCGCGGAGGGGTTAATGGAGTTTCATAGCGCTTGATGATGAGACGTTGCCATTGCTTCACTCGAAGCTGTCCAGGCGCGACCGTTGCGACTTGCGAGTTCGCGCATGTTCGGAGCATTTAACGTGCCTTTTACGCCACCGTGTCAGCATTCTATCCTGTGCCAGCGCATGTGACATGTCGAAAGACCACAGTTATGGAAGTGATGTGGCAACGAGAAGCTGGTGACGTATCGGAAACCGCGATTCGCCTGATTTTGGACGAGGACGGATGCATTATGTTTCAGTACCAGGTCCGTGGATCTGCCTGAATGGACCGACGTCGACGAAGTCCCCACCCAATTTAAATTCGCGGTCTGAGGCCGAACTGCCGGTTTAGTTCATCCCTTCTTCTCTTGGTCGTTTGATAGCACATAATCTGCTTTGGACTAACCGCTACGCGGTAGCAATCAAGACGACGCTTTATGGGTGGGCAGATGAATATAGGAGGGGTAGGGTTGGAGCACACTCGTCGTGCACCACAAAGTAACTGACCCGTCGCTGTTTCGTTGCCTACTGTTGTTTTCAATATCGCCGGTGAGCACCACCATTCCCTGGCGAAGACTGTTTCGAGCATCGACTTTCTCGATCCAACGATCGAGTCCTGAGCCCTACGCTCAGATCTGGTCGCTACAAAGCGAAGCGACAATAACATGCTTTCGAATGAGAGCAGAGATTGCGCCCGTCGGGTGCACTGGATCGCTAATATTGGAAAACAACGCACCGCTCAATTGGGCGAGCGATGAAATAGTAATCGACGAGTACCAAAATGGCCCGGTAAGCCTTTGACAGCGATGCCGCCAATCGGCGCAACTCCGAGAACCCGCAGTTCGTCACAATTTGTGGGCCGACATGCCGCTGATTCGGTGATTCCTGGTCGCAAGCTCCGGCGAAGTATGCTCCCGATGTGCCTTCATAGTCTCAGCGGAAAAAGGCAATTTGTCGAAGAGGCTTCGCAAGAACGGATCATAGCTGCTCGAGCGGCCGACCGAACGCCGGTAAACCGGTTCGCGGACTTGAACCACGCTGGCAGTGCGAACCGGGCGAGGGCTCTCGTGGAAATTGAGGCACGCGTCTTCCCAGTCGAGCTCGACCCAATCGAGCATCCTACGGACAACCGTTTTCGGGTTTTCGACTAGCTCTTCGTATTGCACTTCCAGCATCCGGTGCGGCAGGACGCGCCGCCAATGCTCAGTGACGCGCAGGTACTCTCGTATGCGTTCGCAGATATCGCCTTCCTTCGAAGCCCAGCGGATAGAGCGAAAACTGGTAAGCCAACAAGAGACCGCAATGTCGCGAAGGTCGCGCCGGCAATGGATTATCCGGGCGCGGGGGAACAGGACATGCAGAAACCCGACATGAAGGTAATTATCCGGCATCTTGTCGGTGATTCGAGTTTTTCCGGAGCCCAAACGAGGTAGCCCGTCGAGATAACGCTGGGCCAGTTCCCTGACGCTCTTCTCGTCAAGGTGACTGACACACTCCAAAGGCGCGACGGTGATGCCGCAGACCCTCGGCAGTGCCTCAAAGCATTCGCCCGCGAGCGCCAACTCCCCCGCGGCCTGAACCTGGGAATGACTCGCCAGGATCTGTTCGACCAGGGTTGTCCCCGAGCGCGGCAGACCAATGATGAATATCGGAAGTTGAGTGTCGACCCCGAGCCCGCGCGAGCGTTCGAGAAATTCCGGTGTAAACGTCTCGCATATCTGCTCCACGAACACGCGATGTTGCTCAGGATCATACTGCCGGCCCTGGCGGACCCAGTGTTCCTGTTGCAGCGCGTTGCCCTTCTGTGCGTGTTCGGCCGCCTCTGCAAATTGTCCGCGCGCATCGAGCGCCTGGGCCAATCCGAAATGCAAGGGCAGCAAGCGGCTCTTTCGCACTACCGTGCCTGCCAGCCGGCGCATCTGCTCAACGTCCTCGTCCGGCAGACGTTGGCGCAATAGCGCTGCTAGAGCTGCGTACGGTCCACCACTCCCGGGGTCGCAGCGGATGCCCTCGCGCAACGCCCGCTCCGCTTCATCAAAGCGGCCAAGTTCGGTGTATGCCTGGGCGATTCCGGCGTGTGCGGCCGAGAGGTCAGGTTTTGCCGCGATCGCGTTGCGGCAGTGCGCGAGTGCTTGCCCATAGTCACCCTCATCGCGAAGGATTCCGCCGAGGCCGGCGTTAGCCTCCGCCCAATTTGGATCGCGTCGCAGAGCTTCCTCGTACGCCGTACGCGCCTCGACCGTACGCTCGTGTTCCGCCAGGCAGCTCGCGAGATTTGCATAAGTCCGGGCCGAGGCCGGGTCGGCCTGGAGTGCTCGGTCGTACCATGTGAGCGCTTCGTCGATGCGTCCTTCCTCCTGAAGGGCCTGCGCTATATTGCCCAGGATCATCGCGTTACGCGGGTCGAGGCGAAGAGCGTGACCGTAGGAGCGCTTCGCTTCCTCAAGGTTGCCGGCTTCCCTCAAGGCGTTTCCCAGGTTGTTGTGCGCCTGCGGCAGGTTTGGCAACAAAGCCACCGCACGCAGGCAATGTTCGCGGGCGGAGGCCACGTCCAGGCATTCAAGTAGAAGCTGACCGAGGTTCGAGTGAGCCTCGCCGTAGGCAGGGTCGGCCTCGAGCGCGCGCCGGAACGCTGCTACAGCGCCGTCTCGATCTCCGAGTATACGCAGCGCGTTGCCAAGGTTGTTGTGCGCCGCAGCAAATCCCGGACTGAGCCGCACGGCCTCAGCAAGGACGTCGCGCGCCTCGATCGTTTTGCCATGCTCCATAAGAGCGACGCCCAAGTTGTTCAGTGCACTCACGTGCTGTGAATCGAGCTGCAGCGCGCCTCGGCACGCCTGGATGGCATGCTCCAGGTCTCCGAGCTGTCTGTAGGCCTCCCCCAGATGGGAATAAAAATCGACATTGCGTGCGAGCGCGAGAGCCCGCACGATCCGCTCGACCGCGAGCTGGGCGTTTCCCGTTTGCAGGGCGAGGACGCCAAAGAGGTGAAGAGCGTCAGCATTGTTCGGCTGACGCTCAAGGACCTCGCCATAAAGCTGGTCTGCTTCGCGAAAGCGCCCTTGCTGATGGTTGGCGAGGGCCTGCTTCAGCGTGTCGCTGACCGATAGTTTCGCCGCGTGGTTCAAATTGTTCTCTCCAACTTCCCCCGTGAGGGGGCATCTCTAAGCAGCACGCGCAGTAAAACCGTCCTCGGCAACTTCTCAAACGTCGCCATCCGCCGTCATATTCGCACGAAAGTAATCCGCTGACAGGCTGATAAGCAATAGGGTTTGAAAAGCCACCTTAAGTGGTGATAGGTCTCCAACAGGTGTAAGTCCGGGGCGCGTGGTTTAAATCGGTAACATTCAGCTAATTAGGTAGAGCTTTAGGCTGTTTGAAGGGCGATAGGTCGTTAATTGCCTTTAGGGGGAAACGCGTGAAGAACTATCAGTACGTTGCGTCGCCGCATTATCCAAGATGTCGGTGGATCGCCGCATTAACGCTCGCCGTCGTGGTCGTATGCTCCGCGTCAAGAATCAACAATGATGTGGGAGCGAACATCTCACCAGCGGCCGCGCAGTCGAATAGCGCTAACGCACCCTCGAAGCCGGCGGCAGTTGTGAATGACTCGTCAAGCCGCACACCGCAGGCGAGCCAGGCGCGGCTTCTTGAAGCTTACGGCAACCTGCCGCTAGCCTTTGAACTAAATCAAGGACAAACCGATCGACGAGTGAAGTTCCTCTCGCGCGGCAACGGTTATTCGCTGTTCTTCACCGCGAATGAGGCGATTCTGACGTTGAAGAACAAATCAGAAGTCAGGAGTCAGGAATCTGAACGTCCGCTGTCCGTTGTCAGTCGCCAGGGGCAAACAGCAATGGACTCGTTTCCGGCCCTTTTGGTGTCCCCCTTCGGGACCACAGGTGCTGGACTAGCTGGGCCGTGGTCAACGCCGCTGGGCCGTGCAACGGACAGCGGACCACGGACTACTACGGACTCTGTCCTGCGCATGACACTGGTTGGAGCGAATGCGAGAGCCAAGGTGATGGGGCTGGAAGAGTTGCCAGGGAAGACTAACTACTTCATTGGCAATGACCCAAAGAACTGGCACGTCAGCGTGCCCAACTACACCAAGGTGAAATATGCCAACGTCTACCCGGGCGTGGATTTAGTGTACTACGGCAACCAGCGGCAACTGGAATACGATTTCGTAGTGGCCCCCGGTGCGGACTTACGCCAGATCGTGCTCGAAGTAGGGGCAGACAGTTTCCGCCCATCTGGAGGCGAGCGCCCCTCGCCCTTACACGTCGATTCCGGCGGCGATCTGGTGATGGGCATCAATGGCGGCGAAGTCATCTTCCACAAACCAGTCATCTATCAACCTACCGTACACACTCAAGTAATCACAAAGTACCGAGCACAAAGGACCAGGGACAAGCAGTTCATTGACGGTAAGTATGCAATCAAAGGCGACCACGTAACCTTCGATGTTGCGGGTTACGACAAGATGAGGCCTCTGGTGATTGACCCAACGCTGGCCTATGCCACTTACCTGGGCGGGAGCAGCGATGACTTTGGCTTGGCTATCGCGGTCGATGCCTCGGGCAATGCCTATGTGACGGGTTCTACCGATTCCTCAATTTTTCCCACGACTCCTGACGCCTTCCAGATAACTTTGGGCGGCGGCCTCCAGCCCAACGCCTTTGTGAGCAAACTGAACGTCGACGGCTCGGCCCTAATCTACTCCACTTATCTGGGCGGCAATGGCAGAGGCGGCGATCAGGGAAGTGGCATCGCGGTCGATGCCTCGGGCAATGCCTATGTGACAGGCTTTGCTGCCCCCAATTTCCCTACCACCCCTGGCACCTTCCAGAGTACTTATACCCAGGGTACCGGCTGTTCTCCCTCTTGCCCGCATGCCTTCATCACCAAGCTGAATGCTACCGGATCGGGCCTCGTTTATTCCACCTACTTGAGCGGAACTGATGACTTCGATTATGGCTCTGGCATAGCAGTTGATAGCTCGGGCAATGCCTATGTCATAGGCAATACAATTTCCTCCGATTTCCCCACCACGCCGGGAGCCTTCCAGACCACCTTCGGTGGGGACGTCGACGCTTTTGTCACCAAGCTGAACGCCGCCGGCTCTGCCCTTCTCTACTCCACCTACCTGGGCGGACCTCGCTTCGATGCCGGCAGGTCGATAGCGCTCGATGCCTCGGGTAACGCCTATGTCACTGGCGAAACCATCGGCAGTTTTCCCACTACACCGGGCGCGTTCAAGACTACTTTTCCGGGGGGCGAAGAAGACGCTTTTGTCAGCAAGCTGGACGCCACCGGCTCGGCCCTAGTCTACTCCACTTACTTGGGTGGTAGTGGCGTTGGCGGGTACGGCGACGCGGGAAATGGCATCGCGGTCGATGCTTCGGGCAACGCCTATGTCGGGGGTCAGACCTATTCCTCCGATTTCCCCACTACCCTTGGCGCCTTCCAGACTACGTACGGCGGGAAGGAAGATGGCTTCGTAAGCAAACTGAACGCCGCCGGCTCGGCCTTGGTCTATTCCACTTACTTGGGCGGAAGTGACCTAGACTGGGCCTTTGGCATAACGGTTGATGCCTTTGGCAACGCCTATGTCACAGGCCAGACCTATTCCTCGAATTTCCCGGTCACTGCAGATGCCTTCCAGGCCACTTTGGGGTCCGCGGACGCCTTTGTCACCAAGCTGAACGCCGCCGGGTCGGCCCTGCTCTACTCTACCTACTTGGGCGGAAATTCCTACAGCGAGGGCAATGGCATAGCGGTCGATGCCTCGGGCAGCACTTATGTCGCGGGATACACCGGTTCCACCAATTTTCCCACCACCCCGGGCGCCTTCCAGACTGGTAACGGCGGCAGCTACGATGCTTTCATTAGCAAGTTCCACTTCGCGGGCGTACCTTTCTCACGATTTGGCGGCAGTCTGCTGATCGATCCAGACGCAGGCGTTTTCTATCTCAACGGCGGCTTCAGTCTTGGTCACGGCGGCAGCATAAATCCCCCCACCGAGCCGGTGACGTTCAGTGTCGGCAGCTATTCGGTGACGCTGCCGCCGGGCTCCTTCATTAGGTACAAGACGGGTTACGTGTATCAAAAAACCGTCAACCATATCTTCCTGGGCGTCTTCATCAAGTTCACCAGCAGTCCGGGCACCTACCAGCTGCTGGCAAATAGAAAGGGCGACACGCTTACCAGCACCACCAGCCCGGTGCCGGTGACGCTCACCATCGGCTATAACAGCGGCACCGCACGGATGAAAGCGAGGTTCGATTAAGGTCCGAAGTCTCTCTCCCCTGAAACGCTGACACTGGAAAGCTAGGTTGGAGAGTAACTGATGCTCAAGCGGGGACAGACCAAGCGGGACAGACCAGATGATGCGAAGGGTATCGCTCATGAGACGCGTTGGCAGGGAGCACCAGATCGATATCGGTAAAACATTAATTAATCACTGGCGCATCCTCTTCGTTTAATACGCCTGCGTCGTAAACTAAACGGCCGTAATAGGCGGCACTATGAGAAAATATCAGAACGTTGTACGCGATTTGATGGTGGTCGAGCGAGGGGCGCGGTGGAACCCTCGGATAGAGTGCATCCTCAAGGCGGCACCTCTGGTCGTGATGTTTTTGCTCTTGAACACTCGCACCTCGCACGCCGCGTGCAGTTTCAATCCTACGCCGGACCCGACCGTCGATGGCTCTTCGAACAGCCTGCGCCACGCGATCCAGATGGCAAACGTGAGCGGTCAGAATTGCACCATCCAACTGCAGGCTGGGATCTATACGCTAACCATCAGGAACACCAGCGGGCAGGACAATACGGCTGCCGAAGGAGACTTGGACATAACGGACAGCGGTCATACGGTGACGATCCGGGGGAAGGGCGCGGGAGTCGGCACCGGAGTCAGCATCGTCTATGGCAATCACATCGACCGCGTGTTTCAGGTCTTGGACGGCGCCAATGCGGTGTTCAGCAATCTGACGATAGAGGGTGGCGTGGCGCAAGACGACGGGACGCTTGGCGCACTGCCTGGGACCACGGTCGCGGAGGGTGGCGGGCTGCTCGTGCAGGATGGCGGTCACGTCACTCTGTCGAAGGTTCTGATACGGGGGAATCAAGTCATTGGCGGTGTCGGGGCTTCAGCAACGTCAAAGACGGGGAACGGAGCATCCGGTAAAGCAGCGGAAGGCGGCGGACTCTTCCTTTCCACTGGGGCGATTGATCTGGCCGGGTCGAAAGTGTCTGAGAATGCTGCGACCGGGGGCGTTGGCGGAAATGGCTACAACGTCCAATGTAATTACCACGGCACGATTAGAACTTGCATCGGGCACGCTGGCATAGGCGGAGCCGGCGGAGCGGCCGCAGGCGCTGGCCTCTATGTCGCGTCTGGGAGCGCGAAGCTCTTGAGATCCACGGTTTCAGACAATTATGCCATTGGCGCGAACGGTGGCGCCGGAGGAGGAACCTTTGGCCCGTCCACCGACGGTTACGAGTCCCGACCTGGCGGAAACGGCGGAGCTGTGCAGGGTGCGGGACTCTTTATTACGGCGGGTGATTTGCGCCTGACGCAAACGACGGTCTCCGAAAATTTGAGTAACGGCGGCGGCCGCGGTCCCGGCTCGACCACAGGTCATGCGAGCAGTGGCGCCTCGCTGGGGGGCGGTATTTTTGTCGGCACCGGCAATATATCTCTCGCAAACAGTACGTTTTTTGCCAATACCGCGATCGGAGGAAACGGTGTACCAGGTCGGTTTGGGGGAGTTGGACCGGGCGGCGACGCAGCGGGCGGCGGTCTATACCTCAGTGGCGGGAGCATCTCGCTCCAAGGCGTCACGCTGGCTTCCGACCAAGTGCTGGCGACTTCGGTCGAGTTTTCCGCCAACCCCCCAGGCAGGAGTTATGGGGGCGGGATAGCCAACGCCGGGGCTGGCTTGTTCGTCAATACCACACTGATAGGCAACAACACCCAGGATTCGGGCAACGCGGGCAACGGTAACGACGTTTCAGGGGCGATCACGTCATCGTATTCGCTGATCGGTCAAACGGCGGGTGCGACTATCGCCGACGATGGCGGCAACATCTTCAACGTAAATCCCTTGTTGGATCCTAACGGTCTACAATCGAACGGGGGATCGACCCAGACCGTCGCCTTGGAGCAGGGCAGCCCGGCGGACGGTACCGGCGACAATGCCATCTGCAGGGAGGCGACGCCTACCGGTCTCGGCGGCATCGACCAGCGCGGCTTGGCACGCTTCCGCCATGGTGACGAGCTCTGTGACATCGGGGCATTCGAATTTGTCACACTGTTGGTTCAACCATTTCAACCGGCCTCTCTGTCTTTTGGGTCCGAACCGGTTGGCCATCAGACTCCGGCTCAGACGGTAACGGTGACCAACAATCAGACGAGCAGTGTCACGCTCAGTACTAGTATCGGAGCGACAGACCCGGCAGACTTCATAATCGTAGGTAACACCTGCAGCGGGAGCCTGGCTTCTAATGGCATCTGCACTATCTCGGTTGTCTTCCGTCCCAAGGCGACCGGTACCCGCAGCGCGGTGCTAACTGTGAGTGACAGCCCCGATCCTACCAGCCCGTACAACAGAACGCTGACAGGCGCAGGCAGATGAAGGAGTGTCTAAGTATCGGCAGCATCTGGTCAAGTCGAGGGGTTGAGGCCTGCCACAGTCAACCGCTGGCTCGAAACGCTTCCTCAAGGGAACCCATCATTGCAATACGGCGGGCACAGGAGGCAGCCGAGATCGAAGCCGACGCAGTCAGGACCGAACTAGGAGTGCGGCAGCATCCGTGCGGAAATGTAGAGCCGACACTGCATAAACCCGCTATCGTTACTGGGCGTGGGCGGGATTAGGGACGTTGACGGGCAGCCGGAGTTCGGCGGCGGCGCCGGCCAGATACTTGTAGAAACTCGAGAGCGAGGAGATGCGGCGGTTGAGGGTCTTGGGGGCCTTGGTTGCGGCCATCATGGCGTCACGCCAGCGCTGAACGTCGGCGACCGAGGCCAGGAGCAGCCTAAACGCATCTTGGGGCCAGCGGAGGCCGAGGAAGTCCACGAAACTCAGGACGTCGCGGCGGTAGGCGCGCTGAGTATGGTGGCTGGGGCGGCGGGCGGCCCAGCGCTCGAATAGCTCGGCGACGCCGGCAAAGAAGCTTTCGGCCCGGGCGCGGAGCTGCGGCGTCTGATGGCCGGCGAGGATAGGCGGCAGCTCGTCCGGATCCCTCAGGACGACCAGGTTGAGATCGTCGGTCGCAGCGTCAGCGAGATAGCTCTCAGGTACCGCACCCCCCAAGGGGGATAAAGTATCTACGGGTGATGCAGCTGGTTTCTTCATTATTTATCCGGCCCTGGGCCGCGCGGTAACTCTCTGTTTGCCCTCCCCGTCCCGGCGCCTTATGACTGATAACAGAATTTATCAGTCAATAGAATAGTTCGAAAGAGTGGGGCGAAACCGGCACTTTACCGGTGCAGCAGCTTTCTTGATCAGGGCCCGCGGCCCTCAGCTGTAACCACCTATGAGCGGGACTCAAAACTGGCGCTCGCCGCTGGCCATCGTGACGTAGCACACCAGCCCAATCAAATAGATCAGCGCACTCAGGTAAAAGGCCCCGGCGAAAGACTGGGTCGCTTTTACGATGAAGCCGGTCAGTGCAACCCCGACGATCCCGGGCAATTGCGCGAACGTGTTGCTCAGTCCCATTAAGATTCCCGCATACTGGGGCGCGATATCCAGGTGGTTCACGGCGTAGCCCGCCGCGCCAAAGGAGACCACGCCGAGTGAGATCGTCACCAGCGTAGTCGCAACCAGTGCCGAAGTTGCCGACGGAAGTAAAACCATCGGCACTGCCCCCAACGTGAACGCAGCGGCCTGCATGAGTTTGCGCACAGCGGTCAGGCTCATCCCGCGTCTACACAATGCATCCGCGATCCATCCGCTGATATTGCCGATACAGAAGGCGGCTATCCACGGTATGATGGAATAAGTTCCCAGCCGCGCCATCGGCACATTGAAGGTCTGGTGAAGATAACTTGGTAGCCAAAGGATGATGATATAAGCGCCAAAGCCGTTGCACAGGTGAGCGATTACGATCGCCCACACATGTTTCTCGCGCAGGATTGCAGCCCACGGAATTGATTTCGCCGGTCGCGCCGCCGGACGGTCAGCCCGATCAGCGCCAATTCCTGGGCGCTCACGCCCACGCAGTTCTCTGGATCGTCAGCCGCCTTGAGCATCCAGATCGCTAGCCATAACAGGCCGAGCACGCCCGAAATATAAAAGACTACCGGCCATCCCAGACTCAGCACGATGATCGGACTGGCCAGGAGCGCGACGATTGTTCCGAGCGACGCGCCGCTTACATAAAGCGAGATTGCGCGTGAGCGCTCGGATGTCCTGCTCTGCTCACCACTTCCCAACTTCGAACGCGCCGTTTCCGGCGCGATTTACCGCCGCCCGCGCGCCGGGGCGCGGTAAATTCTCGGGTGTTCTGCGCGTGCCCGCCGTGGGTGCCGAATGACGATGCTACTTCAACGACCAGGTGACCGGGCGATTGGTGGCGCGATCGGCTGAGTATGCACGAACTTGTCGCGGCGCGTGTACAGCTTGCCGGTAACTGCGCTCTCGGTGGTCTTCCAGTGGTATTCTTGGTCGAGTAGCGCAAGGCGAGCATCAGGTGAATCCCGGCGGCCCGAGCATGCACCCAGAATTCGAATCCGGTCTGGCGAAAACCGAAAGCATTATCATGCGGCTTCGCGCACCGGGGGCCATGCCAATACATCATGGTGATGCCGCTGGCTTCGTGCGGCGCATTCGACGCATTTTCAATGATGGTATCGACAAGGTCTTCGGTTAGCCTTTTGAAGTGGCCGCCGCGCCGATGACTTGATTGTACTCCTTCTGGAACATCGTATCCGCCGCGCTGCTCGTCGAGATAAGCCTTGGCTTCTATCGAATCCGCGAAGTGCCGCAAGTAGGTGCGCAGGGGACGCAGGAGACGCTCGTCCTTTTCCTTTTAGCCGGTCCAGACAACCTTAACATCGAGCATCCGCTCGCCCGGATGCGGCAGCACGGCAGCATTCAGAAAACAGGTCGGCCGGAATGGTCGGTGCGAAACTGTCGAGAAAATTCAGAATTTTTTTGGCTTGCCGAAGGGGATACTTCAGGCTACCTGAGAGCACAGTTGAGATCGGATGGAGCTGAAATTCGAGGGACGTCGCGACGCCGAAATTTGCGCCGGCGCCGCGCATCGCCCAGAACAAATCGGGATGTTCGCCAGGGTCCACCGGATCGCCGCGCAGCTCGATCCGGAGGAATGGCGCGAGACCGTGTCCAGCTACCATCGCGCGGCCGCTGAAGCGATAACGCGATTCGGTGGCCACGTCGCCAAGCACCTCGGTGACGGCGTGATGGCCTATTTTGGCTATCCCGAGGCCCAGAATGATGCTGAGCGAGCCGCGAGCGCCGGCCTTGCGATTGTCGATGTGATCTCCAAACTCAACCAGCACTCGGCGCGCTCGCAGCTGTCTGCAAGAATCGGCATCGAGGCCGAGCAGTAGGTCGCGCAGCATACAGCCAATCTATTCGACAGCCACTTCTCAGGACTTCCGCCTGAGGTAATTGCGTAGGGTTAGCAGGCACGTTTCGGCGCAGCACGATCTGACCGCTATTGTGTTAGCGCAGCCCACTCGTGTTCCACGTCCGCATGATCGTTCGGGTTGAGTTTGTTGGCGGGAGCGCGCGCTTCTTCCTGGGAATCGCGAAGTCCACTGGCGCGCTGGGACCGGGACCCCTTGCTCGTACTGCAAACCGGCCATCATCCGTGTGCTTCACAAATAGTACTACTCGGTTGACATTTGCAGATCTTCGAACCCCCATTTTCTTTTGGCGATTATACTGGACGTGACGAGACTGGCATTTGAGTTGCTGTTCTCCGTTGCATGGACGAAACACTCGCACAGGGTGAGCCCAAGTGTGTTCGGCAGATGACTCTTGCCGACTATCGGCTCTTTCCTGATGAGGATTCCTGCAAGCGCTATCTCATGGATCGGCGTTGGCCAACAGGTCCGCGATGCCCCCGCTGCGGAAACGAGAAGCTTTACAAAGCCAAGCGTGCATGGTCGTGGGAGTGCCATAAATGCGGACCCCATCCCTATCGCTTCTCGCTCTACGTCGGCACCGTCTTTGAGAATACGAACAACCCGCTTCGAACCTGGTTCAAGGTGCTGTATTTTATGCTGACCAGCAAGAAAGGGAACAGTGCGCTTCAAATTCACCGCATGATCGGCTCGGGTTCCTACCGGATAGCTCGCCATATGTGCCAGCGCTTGCGGGCCGCCATGCATGACCCTGAATTTCAACAGCTTATGGCATCGTCGAAGTAGATGAAGCGTATTTCGGGCGCTTCAGCTCCATACCCGCAAGCCAACGCAGTCTGAGGACGAGACCTCATGTATAAACAAAAGATTATTCACTTCTTTTGTCGCCCGTGTGCCGAGTAACTATCTAAAAAAGCATCCGCATTACCGCGCCATGAAGCGCCGCGCTGCTCTCCGCAAGGCCGAAAAGGCGAAAGCAGAAGCTACCAAGGCTGGGTTCCTGCCTATTCCAAGATCGATAATGGCAGCGGCTGGTTCCATTTCGTAACAACAATTTGAGGGCTTGGGCTGTTCTGATAAAGACCAAATCGCTGTTATGCTGCCTCGGACAGGTCGCGTTCTCGTTATTCTTCTATGTTATTTAGTCGTTGTATTTGGGAGGAGCTTCAGCCGCGACCCGTATCGGTCCGAATAGGATTTCGTGAATTCCGCTCCGAAATAGAAAATCAGTCCGGAATAATAAATCCAGAGCAGCAGCACCAGTATCGATCCTGCCGCGCCGTACGATGATGTGACGGCGGATTTTCCAATATAAAGCCCGAGTCCGATCTTTCCGACAGTGAAGAGCAGCGAGGTGAGAGCGGCGCCGACCCAGACGTCTCGCCATTCGACCCTTGTATTGGGTAGGAACCTGTACATCGCGGCAAAGAGAACGGCGATGATGCCAGCGGAAAGGATGAAATCTATGCCGTGCAGGATGAACTCCGGCGCCGGCAGAAACCCGCCGAGAAATTTGCCCAGACTCGCCAGCGCAGCGCTCAGGACCAGTGAAACCGTCATCAGGAAACCGATGCCGAGGAGCATTCCGAGGAACAAGGCATTCTTCTTAATGACCTCTTTCACATTGCCCGGTTCCTGCGTCCGCCAGATTGTGTTGAGGGCACTCTTCAGTTCAGAGAGGACGCCGCTGGCGCCGGCGATCAGGGAAGCGATTCCGATGATAGTGGCTACAATGCCTTTGGAGGGCCGATTGGCGGCGGCCTGAAGCATGTCCCGAATCGCCGCCGCGCTTTTCGGACCCACCAGTCCCCCGATTTCCTCGATGATCTTTCCCTGTGCTGCGTCGTGCCCGAGCAGCAACCCGGCGATCGAAATTGCGAGAATCAGAAGCGGGGCAATCGAGAAGGCCGTATAGTATGAGAGCGCCGCGGCCATCCGCGGCGCGCCATCACCGCTCCACCGGCTCAAGGTCTCCTTGACCAGTGCGAAGAAAGCCGAGGCGCGGCCGCGCGGTTCGCTCTGGTATGATGACCTCGTCGGGAGTTTTGCCCGCGCGCAAGAACCGTATGCGATGGTCCAGTGACGCCCGTTCCGCGGTGCTGAAGGCGTTTCGGATGAACCTGAGCACGGCATCGGCGATGTCGAGGTCGGGATCCTCGACGGAGCCTTCGAAACCCAGCCGCGTTGCGATCCGGTCCTTGCGCTTGCTCTTGAAGATCCAAGCCAGTGCCCTGGCCACGCTGGCTTTGGTATGCGCCACGAAACCACTGTGCGGGGGCGGCTCCAATTCGAGATGATCGAATACAGGCTTTGCATATCCGCGTATGTAGCCGTCGGCGGCGGCGGCCTCGACATAGAGGCCTGCGACTCCACCGCGGACATCTATGCCCACGGCTTTTTCGATAATGTTGCGCAGTTTGGTTAAATCAATGTCGCTGCTGCTGAGATCGGCGTTGAAGGTCGGCACCTTCGCCAGCGGATAGCCTTGGGCCTGCAGCTGAAACTTGCCCGAGGCCAGCACCCGTGCGTCCGTGGTGAGCCTGGCCATCAAGGTGGGCGCGAGGTCGGTGCTATTGGTGATGTTTTCCGCGCACAGGTTCAGGTGATCGATCGAGACTTCCGCTCCCTTCTCGCCAGGGAGGCCAGCGACGCGGATTTCGCCGTCCGTCAGAAGGGCCGATGATAACTTGAACCTCCGTAACTGCATGACCTTCTCCTGCCAAGGGCGGCCGACTATCTCGGGCTGCTGCTCCGGTTTGCCCTTGCCGCCATTGCCGCGGCGCATCCCTTCGGCTGCGTTGAACAACAGCCGCGGCGCATCGATGCGCAGCGAGCCCACGAGTGCGCCGGTCAGAAGGGCTTTCCACTCGCAGTTTACGGCGATAGCCTCTACCTGGATCAAATGCTCGGGCGCGCTGCCATTGAGCGTGGTAAGCGAAACATCCTTTACCGTCAGGCGGGGGGTCATGAAATTGATCTGCACCCGCCGGACCTTCCCCCGGATACCCGGTATTTTTCGCACAGCGAGATTCGCCAGCCAGGTCAGAAGCGCGGGGAGGCCCACCCGCGCGGCCGCCAAAGCTATGGCGGCGGTCACCACGATTACGGTTTTTCTGGAGGGTGCCTTCATTTTATCCTGGAGCGGCATTCTATGCTGCGGCTTCAGCGCCGCCGATAGCCTGCCGCAACCTGCCGGCCGAAGTTTGTAGCCGTATCAACGGCTGCCTTGCGGCCGAACAGGCCGAGCAGCGCCACGCCCGTTTTTGTCGCGAGGCCCCCTCCTATGGCGAAGCCGGCGCCGGCGGCGAGGGCCAGATAAAAAAACGGGCGGTCGCGAATCCTTTTCTCGGTGGCTTCCAGATCGACTTTGACTCCGGCTAAGTCGAGGTATTTCTGGGCGGTATCTTTAACCGCCCTGCTTGCCTTCTTCGCGGCTCCGGTTGCGGAGGCTATGGATTCTTCAGCCTCAGATCCTTCAGGGCGAGCCTCTTCTGCATTGGGCTCTCCCGCACCTTTCTCAATTGGATCGTCGGTTCTCATAATCGCTCTCTCCTTCCGCAACGATGCCGGCCGCAGCGGGGCGCCGTTGATCTTAAAACCCGGACATCCCTTGCGGTCGATTCGATGGAGTGGAGTGACCATCGCAAAACAAATGCCGAGACTCATTGGCTGGCCCTGTCAGCGCCCTGGACGACGATGCGGCCCGATTCGGCGAGCATTGACGCGGTTAAAAACGAAATCCTCCGCGCCGAAGGCGGATGGCTCGCGCCTCTCACGCGGAATTGAAGGCTACTCAGTGTGATGAATGTAGACTGGTAACAATCAGTACTGCGGAACTTCGTTGAAGTACCTTTAGATTCTGCGGCACAGTCCGGAAACGCCCAGCCACAGCAGGCTGGCATCTCCGAGGACGATCCATGGTTCATACGGAACCAGCAGTTGCCAGACAACGGTCGCGAATCCGGCAAGGTCGCTGCAGCCGAGCGCGGCTCCTGCCGCATCGAGCGTCGCCGCTTCGCGCCCGGGGATGACACCCTGCAGGCCGGCGCGTTTCTTCTTCTGGGTAGCGTGTTTTTAGACTAGCGTCGCGCTTGCCGGAAAGATCGCCGGAAAGGCAAGGAAGAGCCGCCATCGCGGTCCGTAACGATGGGCGATTAAGCCCGCCGCCGCGGTGAATCAGCTCTCCGAAAACAAAACGCACGGCATATTCATGCCATTTGGTTCTTGCCAGGCCGGCCGGATTGATGCGGATGGTCATCTGCCGATTGCGGTTTCAAGGCCGAAGGCCAGCCAGATCGGATCGATGCGCTGGCGACGATCTACGCCGGCAAAGATCATCGAACCCGCTTCCAAAGCGGCGATTGCGGTTTTCCGGCTGAAGCTGAATTGGAACGCGAAGCCGACCAGGATGCAGGCGGCGACCGCCAGCAAGTGCGGCTGCCCGGGTGAATCTCAAGGGAACAGATGCGGGACAGATTCAGCCCGAGATGCGTTACCGCCGCGCTCGATCCATAGAAGGCGCGGGCGCTTTGCCGCTTCTTCGCGATGCCGCGCGGCCAGCTGGCTATTTCCGCCAGCGCGTAGCCCACCGGCCTCCCAAAGAGCTGCTCTTCCGCCTCCGATTGTCGTTAGAGCATGCGAATCATGCTTGAGTACAGTGATCAACCCTGCCGCAGCCGGCAAGCGCTCGGTACCGTTCAGGAGAGGCAAACGGGCTGTGTGCGCGAAACTCTTCACAAAAGCGCGTAGTTCTTCAGGAGATTTGTTGCCGTCCACCAACCGGGCCACCGCCCCCACGTGCCTCTAGGCAATTCCAGCACCATCAGCCGTCCCAGATCATGGACGTTCTCCGGGCACACCCGCCAAGATACGAAGTCTTGCTTCTATACGAGGCTTCATCAATCGACTACCTAAGTCTTGAATCAGCTCACGGACGGTGTCGAGGACGAACAGCATGCGATAAAAAGTCGTGCTAGTCCTCCAGCATGCGGTTTCTACCAAACAAGACTACGAGAAAGCCGAGGGCTGGAATGGAATCCCCTGCGACCTTAAAGACAGGCAGTTCGGGGTGTCGCGAGAAGCGGACCGGTAGACCCCAAGGGCAGGACCAATACGTCGCGACCGCATCGCGCCACTGGCGATAGATTCATTTCCGGGCCCTCTTACGAGGTGTTCCACGAACTGAACCACGATCTGATCTTCACGCAAGAGTGGCAAGCATTCTCTTTGAGGCGACCGATGTCGACGGCCTTGACCCAGTCATTCGGAGCAGCTCACCACGGCAAAAGCAGAGTTGCTACCGTTGATCGAGTCTGACCTAGCCCGGCTAGTTGAAGCGCAATGAGATATTGTCGCCAAATTGTAGCGCGCGAGACCTTCGTTTCTATGCAGCCTTGATGTTCTGATTGACGCGGAAAAAGTTATCGGGATCATATTTGCGCTTGACCTTCGTTAGCCGCTCGTAGTTGTCTCCATAAGCCGAGACCACTCGATCGGCGGCCTCATTTTCCAAGCCATTGACATACACCGCCTCGGTCGAGAGTGGCTTCATTTCCGTATAGAACTGCTCAACCCATTCCCAAGGTTCTTTTCGCTCAGCGGCTTTTTTCCAATACGCGTGTATCCAGTATTCAAAGCCGATGCGGCGAAAGCCGAAAGCATTATCATGCGATCCAGAGCACCAGGGTCCATGCCAATATATCATCGTGATTCCGCTCGCTTCACTCGGCGAAGAAGCGGTGTACTCCGCGATTACATCGATTATATTCGAGGTAAGCTGTTCAAAATGTCCGGCTTTGCGATGGCTGGAGTAGTCACCATCAGACGGCGATCCAGTGCCGGAGCGCTGCTCTTCCAGATAGGGATTGGTCTGGATTGTGTCCTCGACTGGCTTCAAAAAGGTGCGCAGCGGGCGCAACGTGCGTTCGCCCGCCTTTTCATCACCGGACCACACCACGCCAACGTCAAGCATTCGCTCGCCTGGATATGGAAGGACCGCCGCTATAAGAAAAAGCTCCTGTGGAATGCTAGGCGCATAATCAGCTAGAAACCGCAGTATTCGTTTAGCCTGCCGAAGAGGGTATTTGAGATGGCCGGAAAGAACGGTCTCGACCTGATGCAACTTAAACTTGAGGGAGGTCGCAACACCGAAATTCGCTCCCGCGCCTCGCATCGCCCAAAACAGATCAGGGTTCTCTTGCGGGCCTGCGACACGAACTCGGCCGTCCGCAGTTACCACTTCGATGCGAGTGATACTGTCGCACCCATAACCCAGCTTGGGCGTGAGCGAACCTTCTCCGCCACCGAGCGAATAGCCCGCCACGCCCACCGACGGACACGAACCGAGCGGGACCGCCAGCTTAAAAGCCTGAGTCAGACAGTCCAGCTCCCCGGCGATCACGCCTGTCTCGATTGTGATGGTTTTACCTAAAGGGTCGATCTCGGCTCGCTTCATGGAGCAGAGGTCAATCACCATACCACCTTCGCAGACGCCATGCCCCGCAAAGCTGTGGCCGCCGGAACGAATGGCGGTGAGCAAGCCGCGGTCCTGCGCGAATTCGACGGCGCGAACGACGTCATCACGGTTCGCGCACCGCGCCATTATCGCTGGATGGACATTGACTGCATGATTCCAGACCCGTCGGGCACCGCCGTATTGATGATCTCCAGGGATAATTACATCACCGCTCATTGACTCAACAAATTTACGTATCGAACTTCGATCAGGAGTCTTGGTCTTGCCGAGAGTCAATATCGGGCGCTTTGCCATTAGACGCGGTCTAAAGTCCTTTGTTCATTCGCTTAGATGGCGACGAGTGTCATCTGCCGTTAGTTGCGGCTGTACCAACCATGCTTGAGCCGAAGCTACTTGATTGGACTTGCTCCTATGAAGGATGCCCGCCTAATGTCTGATTGCCTTCCGCGTTGATAATTCACCTCTAATCATCATTCCCCCTTACTCTTCTTGTCAGCCGTCACAGGTTCTGTCGTACGTTCCCAGAAACGAAGTCGTCGACAGTCCTCAACGAATCTGGTTACGTCTTTCGCCCTTTCGATCCGTACAAAGCCCGAATCTAAGTCTCGATCTCCTAAAGTTGCTTTCAGGAGGGGCAGAACCGATGGGACATAGGCAATAAATTTCGAATGCGCGAAAGCGTCGGAAACAAAATCGCGCGCCGCCGGATCGTTCGCAAGTTCAACTGTCGCTTCATCGGACACCATAAACGCGACCGCATCATAAAACACAGAGGGGCCGCCGCTGATGGTCTGATGAGCCTCGACCCACACACCATCACTTGCTTCGACCCCGCCAATTTTCGGTGCCACAACCTCGAGCGAAGCGCCTTCTTCATCTAGCATCTGCCGCAATGCCTTTAGCAACTCAGCGTTGACCCCATCGGACACGACTACTCCAACCTTCCGTCCTTCAAAACTAGGGGGCGGATTGAGTGATATGCTCAGCGACCGCAGGGCCTTTAGATCGGTGCGAGGCGAACGCACGGGCTCAGCTGGTTTCGGCGTCGTTTTCAGGCGCAATGCCTTCGCAACGCCGTCCGCAAGTCCTTTATCGACATTGAGGAGATGAGAAACCAAGCGACCTCGAATTGCCGGGTTTTCCACTTTGCTCAATTCGAATGTGAAAGACGCCGCAATGTGTTCCTGTTCGACCTTGGTTTGACTGATATAGAATTGCCGAGCCTGACTATAATGGTCGGCAAACGTCTCCGAGCGAATGCGGAGCTTCGGTCCTGCTTCCGGCGCAGGATAGGATTCGAAACCGCAATCCGGCGATTCACGGGGGCCGCCCAGCTCAGCGCCCCATGAATTGGGTTCGTAGTTCACGCGAGTCTTGGGATTGACCGATGCCATATGACCGTCTTGCTGAAGTGTATGCATCGGGCATTTCGGCGCATTAACTGGGAGATAAGTGAAATTCGGTCCTCCCAGCCTTTTTACCTGAGTATCGAGATAGGAAAAATTGCGTCCTTGAAGAAGCGGATCGTTGCTGAAATCGACTCCCGGCACTACGTTCGCGGTGCAAAACGCCACTTGTTCGGTCTCGGAGAAAAAATTGTCCACGCAACGATCGAGTACGAGACGTCCGACCTTCCTTATGGGAAGTTCTTCTTCCGGTATGATCTTAGTTGCATCCAGGACGTCAAAATCAAATTTGTCAGCGAAGTCCTGATCGAACAGTTGCAGACCGAGTTCCCATTCCGGAAAATGGCCGGACTTGATCGCATTCCATAGGTCCCGCCTATGAAAATCGGGATCCGCGCCATTAATCTTGACCGCTTCGTTCCAGACTACCGATTGTATTCCGAGTTTCGGCTTCCAATGAAATTTCACGAAGGTTGATTTGCCGCGAGCGTTAATCAACCGGAAGGTATGCACCCCGAATCCTTCCATGAACCGAAACGAGCGAGGTATCGCGCGATCGGACATGATCCACATCGCCATGTGAATGCTCTCTGGCGTAAGCGATATAAAATCCCAAAAATTGTCATGAGCAGTCTGCGCTTGCGGGAATCCGCGGTCAGGTTCTGCTTTGGCAGCATGAATGAGATCGGGGAACTTGATCGCGTCCTGGATAAAAAACACTGGCATATTATTACCCACGATGTCCCAATTGCCTTCCTTGGTGTATAGCTTCACCGCAAATCCACGCACGTCGCGGGCGAGATCGGCCGAGCCTTTGTTGCCGGCCACGGTGGAGAACCGAACGAAAGCCGGGGTTCTCTCGCCTGCCCGCTGGAATAAATCAGCTCGCGTGACGTTAGCTAGGGAACCATAGTTTTCGAAGTAGCCATGCGCGCCGAAACCACGCGCATGGACAACGCGCTCCGGGATCCGTTCATGGTCGAAATGAAAAATCTTTTCACGAAAGTGGAAGTCTTCCAGGGCGGTGGGACCTCGCGAACCGATCTTTAAAGTATTCTGATCATCCGAGACGGGAATCCCTTGCTGGGTGGTTAGCTGCGGAATATCATCGCCCGCATTCTGATGAGTTTCACCGCCTTCGCCACGAATTACTGCCTGGTCATCCAGACGGACCGTTTTTCGTTTTTGATTGGAAGTCTTGCTAGCCATAGGTGCCTCTTTTCTTGATGCCGAACTCACGCCGGCAATCCATTATGCGGTTATGAAAGGAAACAGATCGGACACTCATCTAGGAGAAAGCAGGTGTCATCGCGTACTTGCGGTAATGTTCGAGATATTCGGAGCAACTCCACGATTATTTGGAAGCATGACTGCTCGACACGTTTCCCGCATGCGCCCAGAACAGTGTGCCGATGGTATCGATGAGAGATGGCACTCTCGGTCAACGAGCAGCGGTTCGTTGCATCCCAATGGTAACCCACCGGCTATCATTCATCGCGATAGTGAGTGCTTGAAACGGTGATGCCTCATCTATAGCCGCAGTTCAACAATGCTGATGAATATGCAGGAGTTCGCGGGCGATCCGTAGTTAGCGGAGCGCGCAGACGCCGACCCCAAGCGGGAGTTGAAGGAGCATTACGACAAGTGGTTAGTGACATTCCGAGCGCGCCGATGCCATCCCGGCGACGGATGCGGACCGGGTCCATAACCGTACTCTAATATACAACGCAACGGCAAATCCTGCCTCCACTCCCCGGGGAACCGTCGCTTCAATGAGTCTCAGGCGGACGCGCGGCGTTGCCCAACTATGGTGTGGTATAGGAACAGTACAACTACACCGCCAACAAACGCGACCAGAATGCTCCAGAGATTGAACCCCGTGACGCCATGCCCACCCAACACACGGAACAAGATGCCGCCAACCACCCCTCCTATGATACCGAGAATGATATCGCGCAGCACGCCTTCGCCTGTCTTGTTGACTATTCGGCTTGCTAGATAACCACCAATTAGACCCACAACGACCCACGCTATTACACCGGCGCCATTATTCACGGCGCGGTCGTTGGCTTGGGCCAAAGCCGGCGAGGCAAATAGTACAATTGTCAGTGCGACAATTGGCTCTACGGTTCGGAACTTCATCGAGACTTCCTTCCTCGTGAAATATGAGGTAACAGCGATTAAACTCCACTAGCCTTTAAACTGACCGCGCTTTCAAGCAACGGGTTTGGTTCGAAGCGCTTCGCGCGCGCCCATCTGATCGCTGCGCACCCGTCGCTGCGCACCACACATACTCTGTGACGTATTGCACGGAGGATCAGATTGCCGATAGAACGATTTAATTCTGAAGCACATAGATTAGGGCGTCTTCCGTTTGACGGCGTTCTTGACTTTATCCACCGCCCGCGTGACCACTTGCTTTACCTTGCCCACAGCTTGATCTGCCTTGCCTGAATTCTTAAGCTTCGCGTTGCCCGTCAGGACACCGGCAGATTCTTTCGCACGGCCCTTTATTTTGTCGGCTTTTCCACTCATTGCCTGTCCTCGTCCCTTCAGTGTCCAGTTAATAGATGGTAATGGCCCCGAGGATTGTCGATAACCATTTATGGAAGATGGGCAATCACGCTATTCCCATCTCTCATTATTGACTCTTCTCGTCGTTATTCTAAGCAGATGTTCCGCTGAGCGTGTTCTTTGATAGCTTCGACTATTGTCTCTGCGGCGCAGCAGCTTCTCCGTATACGAAATGTCTTCCGCGCAAAAGATACTTGTCATTCACCAATGCGCGCCGAATGCGCCGGTTTAATCCACGTTGGACGCTGCGCTGGACTGACTGAAGGAAGTTAGCCCATTTGCGGCTCGATCTCGCACATTCCTTCCCCTGTTGTCCGGTGCGCCGGCGAAGTCTCTGCTTAAGCTACTGCTACGCGATTCGCGATTGAATTCACGCCTGGCGAAAGACCTCGCGTGATCAGGAGCAAGACGGAGGCAGTCGCGAATGAAATAACCTTCCAGTGCAGGCACATCATGAAATCCTTTTTCCTGGATTGACGGATGTCGCTATTGGGGTGCGCGTAGTGCGACAGGGATGCAGCAACAACTGAGCCACTCGCTTAACGACACATCAATGTGCTGATCGCAGGTGCAGGCAGGGTGCTTAATCTGCTTGCCTAAAGCCGATCAGGGATGTCGTCGGTGAGGTGACCCCCATAATGGCTCGCGAGAGCCGCTTGCTAATCCGTTACTTCGTCGTAATGAACTTTATGACCGAGGACTTCAGACGAATTGACAATTGTAAAAATTTATTCTTTCTACATATTCGCATCTATTATCCCGGACCTTGACACGACTGGACCCGCTTTCGCGGCGTGTTGGGAAGAAAGGGAGAAGGAAGTCTCCAATGCCGCAAACACATCCGCCATACGCGCCGGAATACCAGCGCCGCATATCGAGCCGGCACGCTCGCGGCGCCCGGTTCAGGAGCTGGCGCGCGAGTTCGAGCCGTCGGCCAACGCGAACCGCAAATGAATCAGGCACGCCGGACTCGATGAAGGTTTGCGCCAGTGACTGGCTGAGAGCGACGAGCTCAATCGGCTGCGGCGTGAGAACCGGGTGTCGCGCGGAGAGCGCGATACTATCAAAAGCCGCCGCCTGGTTCGCGACGGAGACCGGAGCGACGCTCCACCGGGGTTCTAATTCGTGAGCGCGAATCAGGCCATCTACCCGATGCCGCGATGTGCCCTGTGCTGGGTGTCTCCCCAGCGGCTACCATGGCTGGCTGCCCTCAGCACGGGCACGGGTGGACGCGGAACTCACGTCGCGCATCAAACTGACTCATAAAAACTCACGCGCGACCTACGCGGATTCATGCGGGAACTCGCCGGCGAGGGGATTCACGCCGGACGCAAGCGGGTAGCTCGACTGATGGCTAACGCGGGCCTTGACGGCGTAAGCCGGCGCCAATGGGCAACCACCACAGTGCGGGATCGTAACGCGCGGCCAGCACCCCATCTAGTCGAACGCAACTTTGCGCCGCCGCGCCCAACCGTCTGTGGGTCGCCGATCTCACGTACATCCCGACCTTGGCGGGTTTTCTCTGTCTGGCGGTAGTGCTCGATGCTTTTAGCCGCAGCTTCATGGGCCTTTGCTCGGCCTATCATCCACTGGTTCCGCCATTTCGGCTCCACGGGATCCCCTCAGCAGTCTGCGCGTTTAATCCACGCCAGAAAATGTAAAATCTGCCGATGTTCACACAGCCGCTCATCAAAACATCACACATTTACAAACACTCGTTTAGATTCCTTTGCGGCATGTGAATTGCGCACCAGCAGGCACTGCGATCAAATCTGCCCGCTAGCCGGACGGAAGCGCTCGCCGCCTTCCCGGTTGAGATGGGGTCGCGCTCCGGTGTTTCTCTCCGAGCGCAGCTGGAGCTGACTGCGCGACTCCAGGGACGGAGCGAACTCAGCGCCAGCGACAACCTCTTTGACACGAAGCAAATGAAAGTTAAACCGGAATTCAGACATTAGTGCGCTCGCGAGTTCAAACAAAAGAACGATAGAGGTGGCATATTGGTTAGAAGTGATTTGCCTGCTCGAGAACAATCCGATGAAGCTACCGGAATTTAAACCAGAGGAGACCACCTCGCTCTTGGCGGCTATCGTTGATTCTTCGGATGACGCCATAGTCAACAAGACTCTGGAGGGGATTATCACGTCGTGGAACCGTGGCGCCGAGAAAGTATTCGGTTATAGCGCTGCTGAGGCCATTGGTCAGCCGATTACGTTGATCATTCCGCCCGAGCGTCACGGGGAAGAGGCCAATGTTTTGGCGCATATCCGTCGCGGCGAAAAGATCGATCACTTCGAGACCGTGCGGCAAACCAAGGATGGACGGAAGATAAACATTTCGCTTACCGTTTCGCCGGTCAGAGATGCCCAGGGAAAAATCATCGGTGCGTCAAAGGTCGCCCGCGATATTACGGAAAGGAAACAGGCAGAGGTCGAGCGCGAGCGGCTGATGCAGCAGGAACAAGCAGCCCGCCGAATTGCGGAAGAGGCAAGTCGTGTCAAGGATGACTTTCTCGCAACTGTCTCTCATGAACTGCGCAATCCCCTTAATGCGATAGTTGGTTGGGCGGGATTGCTTAGTTCAGGCAGGCTGGACGAGAAGACGGCACGGGCAGTGGAGGCGATAACTAGAGCTGCTCAAGCGCAAGACCAGATCATCAGCGATCTACTCGATGTATCGCGTGTCATCAGTGGGAGGTTGCGCCTCGACGTACGGCCCTTGCAGCTTATCGAGGTGCTGGAAACGGCGATCGAAGCGATGCGTCCTGCCATAGACGCCAAACAGATTCGTTTGCTAACCCTATTGGATCCGGCAGCCGGGCCCATGGCAGGAGATCCGGATCGTTTGCGGCAAGTCCTTTGGAACCTGCTCTCTAATGCGGTGAAGTTCACACCCCGAAATGGCCGCATTCAGATCCTGTCGCAGCGGACTGATTCTCACATTGAAATCATTGTAAGCGACACCGGCGTCGGGATTGAGACACAGCTCCTCCCCTACGTGCTTGATCGGTTTCGTCAAGGCGATTCCGGCACTAATCGTCAAAGCGGCGGACTAGGGCTCGGTCTCGCAATTGTGCGCCATCTGGTGGAGCTCCACGGCGGCACTGTGCGTGCCGAAAGCAAAGGAACCGGGCAGGGCGCTAGCTTCACCGTAAAGTTGCCGATCCTAATCGGGTCTGGCGACATCGCTGGAGAACAGCGCGTTCATCCGACTGCTACCGAAATAGGTTCGAGGGTGGACACTCCTTTACTTAGGAATGTGAGGGTTCTGGTTGTCGATGACGAGGCGGGCGCACGCGAGGTCGCTTCAATAATTCTCATCCAGGCGCACGCAGAAGTCCGAGCAGCCGAAAGTGCACGCGCAGCACTTGAGATCATGGACGAATGGAGGCCAGATGTGTTGGTGGCTGATATCGGGATGCCTCAAGTAGATGGCTATGAGTTTATAAGTCAGGTACGCGCGCGCAGCCAACAAAACGGGGGAGATGTCCCGGCCGTAGCGTTGACTGCTTATGCCCGGACCCGAGACCGATTGCGCGTGCTTTCATCGGGCTATCAGATGCACGTTCCTAAGCCGATGCAACCAGACGAACTTATTATGGTGATCGCCAGTGTTGTAAAGAGAATTAGATAATCTGCTTTTGCTGCGCTTATTATCACCCAGTAATATAAGCGTGCTGCAGTGAAAGCCCAAATTACCGCCCTCGCGGTTGGACAACGTCTGTTTCATAAAGGTCGCCTTGTACAATCAAGAGCGTTTAGTCCAACCGATCACCGAGATCTCCCACGCAGTCTCCATAACCGCTTTGTCACTTCCGCCAACGCATTGATTTCGAGAATCCGCTCGATCTGCGGACTAAACGATTAGAGCAAGCGACGGTTACCGCTGTTAATGCGGATAATGGCCGCGAGCGTGCCCGCCTGTTTGTGCGCCAGACATGGTTGACAGGTGTGCGAGGACATGGGTGACACCTAACTAACTGGCATACTGCACCTCCAACGGGAGGTGGGTGGCATGCCGTGGCAGGAGGTTACCAGGGTGTCGTTGCGGGAAGAGTTCGTGCAAGTGGCAATGCAAGCGGGGAGCAATCGGCGTGAGTTGTGTCGGCGCTTCGGAATTTCGCCGCAGACCGGCTACAAGTGGCTGGCGCGTTATGCGCTGGAAGGGGCGGGTGGATTGTGCGACCGCTCGCGCCGGCCGCGCCATAGTCCCACCCGCACGGTTGACGAGGTCGCCGAGCGCGTCATCCAGCTGCGGCGGGAGTCGCGCAATTCGTGGGGCGGGCGCAAGCTCGCGCGGCTGCTGGCGGAGGAGGGTGGCCTCGCGACTGGCACCCAGTACGATCACCGGCATCCTGCGCCGCGCCGGCCTGCTCGTTCCGGCCGCCGCACCCGGCCAGCGCGCGTGGCAGCGCTTCGAGCACGTCGCACCCAACGCCCTGTGGCAGATGGATGTCAAGGGCTACTTTCCTTTGCTCGACCGAGGCAGCTGTCATCCGCTGACCGTGCTTTACGATCATTCGCGGTTCGTCGTGCTGCTTCAGGCCTGCGCCGACCAAACGCGGTGCAACCGTGCAGCAAGCGCTCACCATGCGTGTGTCGCCGCTATGGGCTCCCGGCCGCGATGCTGATGGACAATGGCTCGCGATGGGGCGACCGTGATCTGCCCTTCACCGCCTTGAGCCTGTGGCTGATCCGGCTCGGCATCCGGGTTAGTCATAGCCGGCCGTACCATCCACAGACCCAGGCAAGGACGAGCGCTTTCATCGCACGCTTAAGTTCGAGGTCTTGCGCCACTTCAATTTCACTACGCTCGAGCACTGCCAGCGCGAGTTCGATCGTTTCCGCGACCGCTGCAATCTGCGCCGCCCGCACGACGCGCTGAACCTGGCCACTCCCGCCAGCCGTTATTGCCCGAGCGCGATCCCGTTTCCTGAAACGTTGCCGCCCATCGACTATCCACCCGGCCTTGAAGTCCGCATGGTCCGCGCCGGAGGATGGATCTGCTACAGCAGCCACGCCTTTCGCGTCTGCAAGGCGCTGCACGGTCTGCCCATCGCCTTGCGCCCGATGCCCGAGGCCGATTCGCAACGCGAGGTGCTGTTCTGCCATCAAGTGATCGGTCGCATCGATCTCAACAAGACCCATGTCACAGACGCAATTAAAAATCTCGACGCGCGGTGTTGTCCATAAGTCCACAGGCGGGATGTTTCGCGCGATCCCAGAGCCTGTGGACCTTGTGGGCAACACCGTGCTTACCATTTTAAATGTGTCACCCATGTCCTCGCACACCCGTCACCTATGTCCCCGGTCCATACACCCGCCCCCGCGGCTTTTCCGGGAGCTTCACTTCGGACGGCTTGGTTCATGAACCAGATTTCGGGCGGCGGAAATCGGTGTGGCCTAGCCATTCGACGCTACAAGTAGGCCGCATACATTCTAAATCTAAATGGATCGGCAAACACAATGTGCGGTGCCTAGAAGAAATTGTGATGAGTAAATGTAAGGTCTACAAATAAGCGAAGTGTTGCGGTCAATAGTGGTTCTATCGCTCCACGTGGGCAACTTCGCTGTTGGCACGGTAGTCGCTTAGGGGGCCACCTAGCCGAGATGGCGACAGCGACTCATATGGGCTCTGTCAGCAAAGCTCCTCGTGAATAGGGCTTACAGCGTGTCCTGTCCTGGTCGCGTGAGCCACGCTCGCCACGGTGAACGCCTGGGTTCGGACTGAAACGAGGTATGGGAGAAGAGTGGAGACTCAAAAGACATCGAGATTAGCGCGCGGCCTGCGACCGCTGCGAATCGCCCAAATAGCACCCTTATTCGAGAGCGTACCGCCGCGGCTTTACGGCGGCACAGAAAGGGTTGTCGCGTATCTATGCGAAGAATTAGAGCGACGTGGGCATGACATCACGTTATTTGCCTCCGGTGATTCAACTCTCAACGTGCGGCTCAAGCCAAGCTGCCCAACTTCATTGCGGATCTCTGGCCTCGATCGATTTGGTCCCGCCTATTACCAGTCGATGCTGAGTGAGGTATGCGAAAACGCAGAGCGTTTCGATATTATTCATTCTCACATAGACTACTGGAGTTTTCCCTTCCAGCGTAGAATGCGAGTGCCAACCGTTTCGACCATGCACGGCAGCATGGACCAGCCGGAACTGGAGTCAGTCTACCGCTACTACAAAGACGTGCCGTTGATCTCGATCAGCAATGCACAGCGACGGAGACTGCCGGATTTGAAATGGGTCCGGACCATATATCACGGATTGCCGGAGAATCTCTTGGGCTTCAATGCCACGGGCGGTAGATATCTCGCATTTTTGGGCCGGTTCTCCCCAGAGAAGCGTCCCGATCTAGCGATAGAAGTCGCTCGACGGGCAGGCATCCCACTCAAGATGGCTGCGAAGGTAGACGCGGTCGATAGGCCATACTTCGAGGCGGTTGTGAAACCTTTGTTATCGTCACCAGGCGTAGAATATATCGGTGAAATCGGCGAATCTGAAAAAGAACAGTTTCTGGGCGGAGCACTTGCGCTCCTGTTTCCGATCGATTGGGCTGAACCGTTCGGTCTGGTTATGATCGAGGCGTTGGCGTGTGGAACCCCCGTAATCGCACGACCCTGTGGCTCAGTCCCCGAAGTGCTGAAAGACGGCATCTCTGGATTCATCGCATCGGATGTGGATGGGTTAGTCGAGGGCGTACGCAAACTCGGTGATTTGCCGCGTCAGTTCGTGCGCCAAGAATTCGAGAGCCGTTTCACCGGCGCTATTATGGCCGCGCATTACGAAGAGTTATATTATGACTTGATCGAAAACGTTCATGAATCATCGGCCGCTCAACAACCGCGTTTATATATAAAGACTCCGGTGCCCTTTAACGGAAGTGCGATTGCGGATACTGCAGATGCGGTGAACGACCTGTCGGGCGTCGTTGACGGGGGCTCTTAACAGCGACCGCACACAACGATCGCCGATGGCAGTTCGAGGAACTATTTGGCGGAGCAAGACGCTTAATGCGGTTCAGCACCAGCCGTCCCCATCCAGCTCTCGCGATGGTCGCTTTCACCGCACCGGCGTGCGGCTTATTCCGCCTGCGCTGCACGGCGCCACGACCAGATAGCGCGTGGGTCCGCCGGCTTATGACTGCAGAATTTCACGAGAAGGGCCCGCCAAAAGGCTTACTGAGGCCACGATCGCAGTTGGGACGGCGCGACTATGCTCTCGCAGATTTGTTGTTTCCACTTCGTGTGACAGTGTCAACGGCGGCGTTCGTACTCGCCGCGATCTCCGAAAGGTGAGGTCGATTGCCCGCAGAGGGCCGGGTTCGTGCGCGCTGCATCGCTAAACGCCTGATAGCGCGACGCGCCTCCTGTCTACTCAAGAAGACCTGTGAGCATCCCGCCGCCCGCAATTGGGACTGTTCTTGTTCGGCAAGCCTGCCGCCGGCAATGATCATCAAATGAGGAGAATCTGCCTTGAGGGCGCGAACCAACTCAACTGCGGCGGGAAGACACTCAGCGATTGAACATGAGAGGCAGATAAGATCAGGCGCGAAGCGCATCACAAATTCACGCACCTCGGCGAGCGACTTGTTTTCACCAATGAATGTGGCGGCAGCGCCATCCTGTCTTAGAACTTCCAGCATCATCAGCAAGCCCAGACTATGAGCCTCACCAGGCGCGCACACGCCCAACGCCCGCAGCCTCCATGTCCTCCGCGGTTTGTCGAATCTGTTACCTAACTCAACGATGAGTGTCCGCGTCGTGTCAAGGATGAATTGCTGGTTCTCCTGGCTGATATGATCAAGTTCCCTTTCATTCCCCATCAACGCCACGGCCGGAACAATTACATCGTTGAATGTCGACTCAAGGCCGTGCTCGTCGCAATAACGGATCGCCACCGCGCGAGCACCGGATTGGTCTAGCTCCAGAAGCTTACGATAGTACTCCTGGTGGTCTTCAGCCCCAGAATCAGTACCCAACAGAAGGGCCAGAAAACCCAACGGCGGAATGTAATCCCCTGCAACCTTCAGGCAGGCAGTGAGCGGAGTGGCAAGCAATAGCCCTGGGACGCCCCACAGCCTGGCCCAGTACAATGCGGAAATCAGCAAAGCGACCGGAGAAACACCGATTCCATGGCCAATGAGAAACGGTTCGACAAATTGCCCCGCTATCTGGTCGATAACGATAAACGAACCAAGCACCTCAAACGATTTGCTCCACCCGGGAAATACCGCGAAAGCGACTAGAGTTGGCAGTAAGGCGGAGCTCAATGCTCCTACATAAGGAATGAAGCGAAGCAGGAAAGCGAGGCCTCCCCAAACCTCCGGATTGGGAAGGCCCAGCAACCATACGATTAGACCAACAGCGATGCCGAAGCCAAGATTGATTAATGAAAAAAGCAGCAAATAACGACCAACCGTGTGACCGGCAGTCTCAATCGCCTGCGCCGCAATTGTTATCCTGCCGCGCGCGGCAAGCCGTATGAAGCGGTCGCGCAAATCTCTTCTGGCATACAGTAGAAAGAACAACAGTACGATGACAAGCAAGCCCTCGCCGATACCGGTGGCGATTGGAATCGTCTGTTTCAGAACGTCATTAATGCTGGGTGACGAGGACGCCAGGCTTTGCGTGGCGGTCGAATGCGTCTTCGGTTGGGGATGCGTCTTTTCAAGTTGCTGCCGGACGTTCGCGACGCCGTTCTCGACACGTTGCAGCCATGAGGGTGTACTCTTTTCGAGCGCCCCGATCTTGGTGCTTATATTTTGAGAGTACCGAGCTACCTTAACAGCTACAGAAGTCAACTCTGTCGTTAGGAAGTAGCCGATGGCACCAACCGCCGCGATAGCTGCGAGGACCACCAATGCGGCGCTGACAAAGCGCCCGACGAACCTATCAAGTCGGTTTGCTATGGGGCTGAAGATGACGGCAAGTATTGCCGCCATCGCCACCGGCAAGAGTACGTCCTTACCAAAATAGAGGACCGCGGTAGCGGTGATTACACCGATAAATGGCCGTGCAGCCCGGCCACCTTCGAAGCCGTTGTCGGTATTTTCATCAGATAGATTGGGTACGCTCTTTGGTTCTTCCATAGCAGCAGAGCGCCTAAAGGAAGTGGGGCGAATCGAGGAAAGAAGCCGGTCGCAAACAAGGTGTTGAGACCAATATCCCACGCTAGGCCCGCGGCTTTGCCGTTAGCACCCCTGCCCAGGGAACTCGAGAGACCCTGGTGTTCTCGGTCCGCTCACCCGGGCCTCCCGGATGTCTAAGAGCGATATTTGGCAGGCTCCTCCCTTGCCGGCGCTGCGCTCTCGCCGGTATACGAGATGTCTTCCGCCCCCGCAGTCTGGAAGATTTCCTTAGCCCGATCGCGTTCCGCTCCGTCGGTGGTATGAACGGACATCAGAATGTTCCCGTCTTTGATCTTGCCCTCATAGCGCTTCGCTTCATACTCCGGGATTCCCATGCCGACCAGTGCTCCGGCGATACCGCCCACCGTGGCCCCGGCGCCCGCGCCTGCAAGCGCAGCCATAATAGGGCCCGCCGCTATGAAGGGTCCTAGACCTGGAATCGCCAGCGCCCCGATCCCCAACAGCAGACCCAAACCGCCACCAAGAAGCGCTCCGCCGCCAGCTCCGGTGGCCGCGCCCTCAGGCGCCTTGGTATGCTGCTCGTGAGCGAAATCTCTGGTTCCTGCTTTGTCGGGCAACAACACTGATATATCGTTCGCGGAAAACCCGGCGGTCTTCAGCCGCTCGGTGATATTAACCGCCTCGCTTTCGTTTCTGGCTATGCCGAATACAGCTTTGTCCATAACACTCCTTATTGTGCACTCTTAACTTCGAGTTGGTCGTTGACTCTATCAACCCCCGCGACGGCCTGGGCCTTCGCCATCACCGTCGATTTTTCCTTCTCGGTTTTGACTGGTCCTCGCAGTGTGACGTCCCCATTCGCGCTCACAATTTTGACGTTCTTAGCCATCATTGAAAGCGAATGGTCCTTCATGATCGACTTGCGAATCCGCTGGGTTAGAGCCAGATCGCCGCTGCTATTCGACTGTTGCCCGGCAGTCATTGCCCCGGAGTTACGATCACGGACATTGACCCCCGTGTTATCGGGAGCATACGGTCCGGCGGCTCGTGCCGGCCCGATTGGAATCGCCGCGAGCAGAAACCAAGACAGCGCACATCCACAAACAATTGTTTTCATTGCATCCTCCATCCTTCCCTTTTACGGCGCCCCGCTTACAGTAAGTGCGACACTAGAAACCATATGACGAGAACCGACATCGGCACTCCCAACAGCCAGGCTATTCCATAACGCATATACTCTACCTCCTTGCTCAAGAGTCCTAGTCTAATGGCGCCCAACTTAGTTGCGGCGGTTATTTCATCTCGCACCCGAGCAGCGGCTTCACGACGGCCTTCCCTAAGCTGCTGTTAGCGCGTATCCATTTGCGGTCCAAGGAATGCCAGACGCCTTTTTCAACTATCTCGTTGCATCTCGAAGTACATTCCGGCGTCCTCGTCCTTAAACATGTCGTCGTTCGTCTTAATCACGGCGCAACTATCGTGCCCGAATCTTTGGCAACAGAAGTGTCGCATGCGCTTTTATTTCAACGTGTTTTTTCGATGGCAAAAAAGGATATTGAAGGAAGCGTTCCCTAAGCAGCCTTTTTTACCGATCGTCTCACCCTGTGCTTCGCTCCTGCTCACTCACGGGATCAGCGTAGTCAGCGACCGGCGCCCACGCCCTTTAACCCCGTTTGCCGAGCGGCGAACTGGTGACGGCCGATATATGACCACGTACATCGACCAGGCGGTGGCGCGCGAAATATGTCCTGACATCGATTCAGTGACCGATCCGTTCGGCCCGCCTCGGAAGGCCATGAAGACGAGAAGCGGATTCATAGCCCAGCGAATGGTCTGAGAAGGCAGATGACTATCCTGTTTGCGCCGCCTGCCGGCCCATCAATGGAATTTGGCGAACAGGGGCTATGTTGCGAAAGCTTGAGATAAACGCGGACCAGCGCCACTGGCCCTCAAGATCTCTTTTCTATGCGTCAAACCACACAGACGGGCGGCATTGCCTACGACCATCTGAGAAACCTTCGCCTCCGGAATCCCGGCGAAGTCTTTGGCAATTTGCTCCCGCGAGTACGGGAAGGTACCCTGGGTATGCGGATAGTCGGAACCCCACATCAGACGTTCCACACCGATCAATTCTCGGGCGAAGTTGTAGACCATAGTCCGGATCACCGCGCGGTCACCCAGCCCAACTAAAGTGTTGGTTGTGCGTCCAGCGAATGCTGACGCGTTCAGCGGGAGACAGTCCCGTCGAGGTAAAAGCCACCTCGTAGCTTGGATGGCAGGGAGGAAGGAAACCGATGACCTGAAGCCCATCGACAGAAGTCGTCGTAAGGATGACGGCGAGTCACCGGGCCGCAGCGCGAGCGAACGCAGAGGTGGCCTCGAAAATTTAAAGCTTCGGAAGCCGAACCTTCAAGTAATGGGTGAAGGCAGCATGGGGACCGCAGACTGGCTGGCGCGGGGCTCCATTCCGGCGGGGTGATAGCGGCAGCACGGTGACAAGGACGCGTTGAGCAACTGGAGAAGCCCTCCTCCTCCCGTCGTGAAAGCGGCGGAGCAAGGTAGGCCGTATAACCGGCAGCACCGGGAAGTCGACCGAAAAGGAGAGGGTGGCGGAGGGGCCCGTACGAGCGATGACACGGAGCAATGTCCGTCGAGCAAAGGGGCCCTGCTGTCTGTGCTTCCTCCGGCAACACGGAAAGCAGGGGCGAGATGACAAAGGCGCCCATTAGTCTGCGAGACCTGCGGCGGAGGATATACCGCAAGGCGAAGGCTGAACCAGCCTGGCGGTTTTGGGGACTGTATGTGCACGTCTGCAAGATGGAGACATTGCGTAAAGCCTATCGGCTGGCCAGACAGAACGACGGCGCGCCGGGAATCGACGGCGTGACGTTTGAGGCGATTGAGGCCGACGGGCTGGAAGCATGGCTCCAACAGCTCAGGGGTGAACTGCTCGAGTGCAGCTACCTTCCCACGCGGTTACGACGAGTGGAGATTCCCAAGGGCGGAGGCAAGGGCGTCCGCGTGTTGTCGATTCCCACTATCCGGGACCGGGTGGTTCAGGGCGCGCTCAAGCTCATCCTTGAGCCCATCTTCGAGGCCGATTTCCAATCGGATTCGTATGGCTACCGGCCTAAGCGGTCGGCACATGACGCGGTAGAGCGGGTCGCACAAGCAATTGTGCACCGCAAGACTCGGGTTCTTGACCTCGACCTGCGTTCCTTTTTCGACAATGTCCGACATCATATCCTGTTCGAGAAAGTGGCGCGGCGGGTCAACGACCCCGAGGTCATGCATCTGCTGAAACTCATGGTCAAGGCGACCGGCGGGAAGGGCCTTCCCCAAGGTGGGGTGCTTTCGCCCTTACTCAGCAATGTGTACCTCACTGAGGTTGACCGCATGCTGGAGCGGGCTCAGGAAGTCACCCGTCGGGGACCCTACAACTACCTGCAGTACGCTCGCTTTGCTGACGATCGTGCGCCACGACGGCGCGGAAAGGAGGCCCAGATGGGCACCTGAAGCAGCCTTGCTGCACGAGAGATGAGGGCAGGCCCCTCGAAGCCGGTCTGCAGGGACAGGCTTCAAACCACCTTAAGCTGCTGTGGCCAAAAGCCATGGTAGTGAGCGTTAAGGAAAAGGCGCGGCGAGACCGCGTCAGGTAAGGACCACGAAGACGAACGCGAGTGAACCGCTGATGACGTGTCGAAAGCGTAGGAACGGCGTCAAAACCGGGGGGTTATCGTTAATCCGGGAAAAGCCCGAGGGGCGCCTGCTGACTACTCGGGTGGCGTCCGGCATGGAGGCGGCGTGAGCGTGGTCCGGGCTCTCGTGCGGAACGTGGGAACCTACTGCCCCGATGGAAAGGGAGAAATCCAAGTGGTGGACCCACGAGGATGAGAGTACCGAGGCGGGGCAGAGGGACGGAGCAACCCGTAGTAGTGATGAAGTCCGCGACAAGCGGATGGAGCGAAGGGGTTGCGTCATCCAGCTTTGGTCACGGGTCAACCGTGTAAACGGGAGGAGTCCGTGGGCCAAGCAAAGCCGTTTACGATTTCCAAGAGGCTGGTCTGGGAGGCATACAAACGGGTCAAGGCTAACCAAGGGGCGGCCGGAGTGGATTCCGAATCGGTGGAGCAGTTCGAGCGGAAGCTCAAGGGCAATCTCTACAAGATTTGGAATCGTATGTCGTCTGGCGCGTACTTTCCTCCTCCTGTCAGAAGGGTAGCAATACCCAAGAAAGATGGAGGCGAGAGAATGCTGGGCATACCGACGGTTGCGGACCGCATTGCCCAGACGGTTGTCGCAATGTACCTGGAGCCGCTGGTGGAACCGCATTTCCACCCGGACTCCTATGGGTACAGGCCGAAGAAGTCGGCGTTGCAAGCGGTTGGAGTCGCACGCGAAAGATGCTGGCGCTTCGATTGGGTAATCGACCTCGACATCCGCGGCTTTTTCGACAATCTCGACCACGCGCTCACCATGCGTGCGGTGGGAAAGTATACAGACTGCCGGTGGGTCCTCCTGTACATCGAGCGGTGGCTGACAGCACCCGCTCAATCGAAGGATGGAACGCTCATGGCACGCGCGAAAGGTACGCCGCAGGGGGGCGTAATTTCCCCACTGCTGGCCAACATCTTTCTGCATCTCGCATTCGACGACTGGATGCGCAAGACGCATCCGAGCGTGCCGTTTGAGAGATACGCCGATGATGTGATCGCGCACTGCGTGAGTGAGCAGCAAGCGCAAGCCGTCAAGTGCAGCATTGAGACGCGGCTAAAACGTTGCAAGCTGGAGCTGCATCCGGACAAGACGAAAATCGTCTACTGCAAGGATGACGACCGGCGCGGTTCGTGTGCCCATGAGAAATTTGATTTTCTCGGATACACGTTTCGCCCGCGACGGTCGAAGAATCGATGGGGTAGATACTTCATTAACTTCAGCCCGGCGGTAAGCAATCAGGCCACGACGAAGATGAGGCAGGCGATGAGGCGGTGGCGGCTCCACCTGCGCAGCGACAAGGCCCTCGACGATCTAGCCCGCATGTGGAATCCGGTGCGCCGCGGCTGGATCAACTACTACGGCAAGTTCTATAAGGCTGCACTTTACCCGGTCTTCCGCCATCTCAATCGCACACTGACTTGGTGGGCGTGGCGGAAATTCAAAAGGCTACGAGGTCACAAACGTCGTGCGCAGTATTGGCTCGGCGGGGTGGCCCGACGAGAGCCCGGCATGTTTGCTCATTGGCAACTCCTGGGTCTCAAGCCGACGGCTGGATGATGGGAGCCGTATGAGCGGAGACGTTCACGTACGGTTCTGCGAGCGCCTGGGGGTGCGACTCCCCCGGGCGACTCACCTGGTTATTTTAGTCGATGCATACGCGCAACATGACTGGCTGCTTAAGGCGGTGAACCAACGTCTCCGCGAGGAATTGGCCAAACTCCAAGTCGATATCAACGAGGAAAAGAGTCGGCAGGTTGACCTGGCAAAGGGAGAAAGCTTCGGCTTCTTGGGTTTTGAATTCCGCCGCATGCGAAGTCTGCGAGGCAAGTGCTGGGCGTATTATTCCCCCAAGCTCAAGCAGCGCACCGCACTGCTGCGTAAACTCAAGGACATCTTCCGACGCTTCGTCTCTCAGCCGGTAAATCGGGTAATCGAGCTTATCAACCCGATAGTCCGCGGTTGGGTGAACTACTTTGCCATAGGCCACGCCAGTCGATGCTTCGGATACGTCAAATATTGGATGGAGCGCAAGGTGCGGCGGCATTTGATGCGGTCCCGGAATCGACAGGGTTTCGGCTGGCAGAGGTGGAGTAAGCGTTGGCTGTACGACGAGCTCGGGCTGTTCAAAAACTACCAGGTTCGCCGCCCAAGCTTGACGCTGAAAGCGCTCCCGGCGCGATAGGTCTCATAACCCTCGGGGCGAAGCAGGCAGGAAAGCAGAGTGCGGGAAATTCGCATGCTCTGTTTGACGCGGCGGGAACTGGAAACGTGGCCACGGTCGAACTGTGACCCCACCACGCAATCGAAAGAGTGTGGCTGGAAACCCTCCACCTACCGTGCGCGCGCCAGTTCTCGACCCTACCAATTGAGCTCGGGAGCTGGCGATTTTGATCTGGTGCTAGGGACTGGGAAAATCGCACGTGTCCAAGCCGATTTCATCTTTGATAGCTTCGGCAACATTGTAAGTTCTTTAATGGGACATTACACTGAATTCTCGATGAGAAGCAGAATGGAGCAATCTTCTGATCGCCGCACTGCGTTCGAAGCTGAAGTAACCGAGCGTTTCGGTATTCTTCCCAACTTTTTCCGTTCGGGGCAGCGCCGCACGGACGGCCCACTATTGGACGATGCTCCACCCAGAGATAGAGACTGAAGAGGATATGTGGACGCTGCTGCGGGATCACGCGGAACTAGCCCAACTCTTAATTGAAGACCCTGAAGCAGACCGTTGCGAAATGGGCCCGAGGCTATTCGATGAGTTAATGGCGCTACGCGAGCTGAACGAGCTAGAGGAGCTGAAAAAGGCAAAAGCTGCGCTGGAGGAAAAGGATCGGCAAAAGGATCAGTTTATCGTCACCTGGCGCATGAGCTGCGCATCCATTAGCAGCTATCCGCTCGCCCGCGGATGCGCTGAATCTGATGAATCTGGATGATTCCCGACTGGAACTTCTCCGCGCCGGGCTGGACCGGCAATCCGCGGTCATGGCGCGCTTGCTGGATGATCTTTTTGATGCGGCTCGGATAGCGTTGGGGAAATCTCGATTGAGCTCGAGTTTTTCGGGAGGCGCCGGGCCCTGTCCTGGACGTCCACGGAGCTGTTGGTGGTGAGCAAAGAGCGCCGTACAAAGATTCAGACCGATGGCATCATGCGGGCGAATCCATTGAATTGACGTACCACAGCTCAGCGCACGAAACAGATTGCAGTAGATAGAATTTGCTCAGTTGATGTTGGAGAACCCCGGCTCCGCAACGCGCGGTGTGATGGCCGCTCACGTTAGGCGACAGCACGCGTGCCATGGTCCGTACAACTCTGCTAATCAATCCAAGTTATGTACCAGACCATGTTCTGAGGACTATCGGCACAAATGAAGCGACAGAGGTCTTTTAGGGCAATTAAGCGAGCGGAATAAAATGTGACCAGATTTGCGGTCGATTTCAGATACCGTAATGGCTACCATTGAGGTTCTGAAATGAAAGTCGACTATCGTCGATTCGGATTGCTCTCAGGTTCTTCCTTGAATAGCCGCGGTATGGCTCGCATAATTATTTCCTGACGCAAGGAGCGGCCTCCATCGGCTACTCCTAATTTCTTTCGGCAATTTAGTCCTAGAATAAACTGCGAGGTTCACAACAATGGTAGATGAGAATCGTATTAAGGGTGCTGCGCAGAGTGCCATGGGCACATTCGAGGAGTCTCTTGGAGTTTTGACCGGAGACTCTGAGACGCAAGCTGCCGGTAAAGCGCGGCAGGCCGCCGGAGAAGCCCAGCGCGCTTATGGAAGAGCTTCCGATCAAGTTCGTCAAGCGAGTGGAAAGGTCGTACAGGCTGCGGCAGAGCAGCCATTGGTGGTGTTTTTCACCACATTTGCAATAGGGTTTTTCTTGGGCCGAATGTCCGCTAGGCGCTGACCGTCCCCGAGTATCGCCATCGAATCCTAAACAATTCGGACCTCTTGTCAATGTCTGATGCGTCAGACAACGGTCGAGCGCCATTTCTTTGTTCGAGCTTCCCATAGCACCTCTGGTGAAGAGTACCGCGCATCCAAGTGGCGCAAGCGCCTGGCAACGCCAGATGGAGTTCCCAGCGGATTTTACCCAACCGCTTATTAATAATGTAGTTTGAACTGTTTCGTCAGCGCCTAGAATCAGCGAATGCACTCGAAAATTCTGCATTGAACTGTTGCTCCATGAGCTTGGTTCGGTAACGAGCAACGCTGATGCCAGCGAGACTCTCGAATTGATTCAACTGCTGGTCGAGCAGGGAAAAATGAGATCACTGTCAACGCCGGCTGAGCGTTCACGTATGGCTCCCAGACCACACACCGGGCACTGTTAGGATCATCCATGCTGTACGGCTGCGCGAACGATTCTTTCTTTCAGACCGACATTGTCCGGTGACGTTCTCCAGCAGCCCAAGGACAACGCAGAAACCGAGTGACGAATCCGCGCGGACTAGTGCACTCGGTTCGCTTGTGTGCCGACGTCGGTAGCGGCGTTAGGCCGGACCGCACGATCAAAGCCGGGAAGAATCGCCTGGATGAACGCATTGTGCAGCACTTGCACGATCGCATGCCAGGTGGAGATGTCCGGCCGCGTGAGTTTGCCTTTCAGGTCGACCTTAGTTGCGACCTGCTGCGTGTTGCGATTCTTGAAAAGATGGGAGGCGCCGCCGATCATTAGTTCTTTGGCCTGATGCCGGACTCCGGTGCCCTTGTCCTTTTGGTAGTTATAAACCTGGAGGCCGGAGAACATCGGCTTTACATAACCGTTGATGTCGCCTTTCCTGATGCTGATCTCCGAGAAGATGGTAAGCTTGCCGGCCGCCACGTCGAATCTTTCGTAGGCGCGCATAATATCGTTCATCGAGCTTAGGTCCGTGTTCTGGATCGCGACATTCAAGTCGAAAGCGGGCCCGTGTTGGCTGGCAAGAAAATCACCCGACACCCTGGTATCGCCGCTGCCCATGAACTTGCCCCGAAGTTTCAGATCCGCCCTCCCCTGCTGCTGATGATTGGACAGATTCTTGAGCGCGATGTCAGCGTCACTGAAAAATAGACGATAGTTGGGGTTCGTGGTTTTGTCGGTAAATGAGAAACTGCTGTGGGTGATGTCGAACTCACCCACGCTGATATCGACCGCCGGACGGTTGTTCTGCTTCTCGATCTGCCTGCCAGTTTCTTTTACTCGGCGCGCCTCCGCTTGCCGAGTCGATGGCGCATGCAGATAGCCGAGCGCGACCCCATCGACGGTCGCATTGTCGACCTGGACCCGGGTCACCTTTGGGGAGTATTCGAGCAGGCCGTTGCTGGACAGCCGGCCTCCGCTTACGGCGACATTCATCTGGCGGATCTGCGGATCAAACGCGCTCAGCGGTACGTTCTCAATCGTGTATTGCGCGCGGGCGCCGGGGAAGGGCTCTTCAAGGAAGTTCGCATGGCCGTCGATAGTGGCTTGGCCGGTGCCGAAGATCACCACGTTAGCGTGGAACTTGGACGGATAGACGTTGTTGGGCGCGTGGATGTTGCGAATGTTATCGGTGGTGAAGTTGAGCTTCGCCAGATGGAGCGGCGGGTTCACCGCATCCTGGATATAGACGACGTCGCCGTCATCGATGGTGAAACGGTTGATCTTGAACGGGTAGGCGGCCTCGAGCGCATCCTGCCAACCCTTTTGCTTGAGCGGGACTTTGTCTTTCTTCTCCGCTGCCAACTGCGTCTGATCGATGTGAACCTTCGGATGCGAAAGGAGCACGTCCGCGACTACGCGTCGTGAGAAAAGCTCCTTTACCTGGATGTTGAACCGCATCATTGAGATGTCGGCGATCGCGGGATGCGGATGCGCCAGCTGAATGACCTTGAGGCCATTCACGGTGAGAATCCCGCCAACCAGCTGCAAGTGCGCATGAGCAAGCACCACATGGTAACCCTTAAGTTTCTGGTCCATCGCCACCTGGGTGCGCGCTCGGATCATGTCATCGAGAAAGAACGAAGCGATGAACAAGGCAACGATCAGGGCGCCGAATATGCCGCCGACCCAAAATAGAAGCCAGTGCTTCCGATAAGCGCTCATTGACGAAGAAGGGGAAGGGGCAGGCTCTCCCGGCATCCCCGAAAAGTCGGATGTTGGACGGGTGCTCACCGCCGCTAACCACGTCGAGCGTAGCTCGTGAAGTTTCTCACGATTTTGCGACCTCTAATCAAATCGACTGAATCTGCGCCGCGCGTGCTCTGCCGTGGGCGCGACGCTCTTGATCGTGACGCCCTTTGGAGAACGTCCGGATGAAGGCGGGGGTCATTGCGAGGCCAACACCGTAAAGCAGATGTGCGATGAAATATGCCCATGGCATAAGCGCGACCCTCGCCGCCATTGTCGGGTTCTCGTACGGCAGCACGAACAAATCCATCGCAATCCAGATAGCGATCGCGGCTATGATTCCGGCGCACAGCGCAGCTAGCGTCGATGTTCCTCGGGAAACAAACAGCGCGAACAAAATTCCGAGTAGGATAGAAAATCCTAGCTGAATGAGCGCCCCGGCCAGCATCGCATCCAGTCCCACGACCAACGCTTCGACTCCGTACACGAAAGCACCGAGAGCCTTGAGCGGCGTCGTCAAACCCGCACCCATGACGTGCGCGTAGCCCATCATGAATCCGATCATCAGGATGCCGCCGATAATTCCGGCGACGATCCCCGCGGCGAATCGTGCGCCCGGCGAGGTGCGGCGAGCGGAGCCGCTCGCCTCAGCCCTCGCCGCATCCGTCTGCTCAGCGATGGGTCCGGTGGGCCTAGCCAGAGGCCTGCTCCTTGTTCATAAGAATTTGCGCGAGTTCTTTGTGCTGTTCGAGGATCGGGATCGTCTTGTCGATCAAAGCCTCGAGTTCGTCGTCGCTGGCGTCTTCGCGGTCCTGCTGGAGCTTGCGGATCAGGCTCTCGTGATCTGAATTAGCTTGCTGCAGGAAAAGTCTGTCAAACTTGACGCCGTTGACGGCCTTCAGTTTCTTTTCCAGGATCTTTTCCTGTGCGCTCTCATGAGCCGATCGATCTACGGCTGCTCGATTTCCGCTCTTCTGCGCCATCGACATTACCATCTGATCGAGACTCGTATGATCCTGGACCAGTTGATTGGCGTAAGCCCGAACCCCGTCTATGGAGCCTTTTTCCTGGGCCATCTTGGCAAGCTCGATTTCCATCAGGTTCGTCTGATGTAGCTGCGAGAGAACCATCGCGGTGTTCAGCTTGGTAGATACTTCTGGTGACATCCGAGCACGCATTGCGGAAGATTTGGAGCGAGCTTTTTGAGCAGTCGGCGGCGCGGCCTCAGGGGCAGGAGCAATAGTGACGGCCGCAGGCGGCGCTTGGTTCTGCGAGGTACCGCAGCCAGCCACGGCTGTGACGACCAGCGCCGCAATGAGGAATTTTATTTTGCCTAAACGGTTTTGCGGAGTTTGCATCGCACCCCCTGCGGGAGCTCATTGTTCGAGGTGCTTGGAACCGCGCGGTCAGATTTCGCGACCGCGAATCGGCGATGCTGAGAACGGCGCCAAACGCCTTGTGCCTCGGTTAGTCCATTCAAACAGGCAAGAAGCATGCCCTGGATTTTCTAAGCAAATGGACCGATCACAACCGTGTACCTTGAAAGAATTTTATTCACAGAATCGATTCGTCTTATACAAAATCACCCGGTAAATTTGACCGATTTCGCTTGGTTCCGCGGAATCCAACCTTCATCGGCGGAGTATTGCGACAAATAGGCAGCCACTTGATCGGCGGTTTTGCCGGCCAGGTACTCTATCTGCGAGCTGTAGATCTTCTGTCCGCTCGACGCGGCATCCTTAATTGCGGTGATCAACTTGATTGGTCCCAGCATCAGCTCTCCGACTCCCATCGAGGGTAAGACTCCCGGCATCTTTCCGCTGTCGGCATGAGTGGTAAATGAAAGCAGCTCGTCGCGCTCGCCATGCATCACACGAAACACGTGGACCTCGGTCGTCAGCCTCGACTCTCCTGCACCGAGACCAAGTGCGATGCGCGTAAACCGATTGCCTTCATCGACCTGGTTCAGGCGGCCGGTGACGAGGAGCGTGTTGTCGTATAGGGGCATATCGCTGTCACCTGGGACTCGCACCGCCGGCAGACCCATCTTGCTTAGTCGCTTGGCTGCTTGCGCCGAGAGTCGCGCGGCCGCATCGCGGCCGATTTCGATGCGACGTTCCTCCGCTGAGCTGCTCCGGAAGAGGTCGGCGCCCCGATGAAGCGGACTCGCATTTTCACTAACCGACGAGGAATCGAAGGTGAAATCGCGAACTGCAACCTGCACAGGTACGGTCGGCTCCGCTTTGATCGCCTGCGAGGCAAGTGAAGGATTAGGCGGCCGAGCAGGTTGAGGAGTGACCGAAACCTGGGCACAGCCGCAGAGTATCGCCGCCGGCACAAGGAAAATAGAAATCCGCGCATAGGACCGAATCCCAATAGAAAAAGATGAGCGCATAGATCACCTCCGCTGCGGTGCGCGATCTGCGATCAACTGAGCAAAGGATGAACCAATAAGAATACCCGCACTTTGGATTGTCACTCTGACAGACCGACAATCCCTCTCAACTGAAATGCGCGTAAAGAGACTAACGAAACTTACCGCCGCGCAAGTGACCCTACCAATTCCTTCTGCCCATCACCGCGTAGTGCGTACCATTCCTGCTCATGATTGCGTGGCGGCCGGTACGGCTTGGTCGGCGTGTCGCTATCAGGTTCTTCGATCGGGGCTTGCTTGACACCACGGTATCTTCCTGCAGCATCGGCCGCAGCCATTTGTAAGAGCCCTTCAACAGGTGCTTCTCAATGAACATGCCGTGCCTGGTGG
>Ga0185299_10000568_pt1 | contig 94764 bp, 67 predicted proteins | sample PaiPotPPA55metaG_FD_128002 | JGI IMG/M metagenome (GOLD analysis project Ga0185299, IMG submission 128002) | Iron sulfur acid spring bacterial and archeal communities from Banff, Canada, to study Microbial Dark Matter (Phase II) - Paint Pots PPA... ... | reverse complement strand
ACCAGCCGGTCTCGTTCGGCTTGGGTCATCAGTAGTTGTCCTTTGTCCACTCTCCAGACTGGACCCTGTCAATAGGACATTTCTACTTTGCCCAAATAGGACATTATCATTTTGCTGCGACAGTGGTGCGTCAGTCCCTTGACCCCTACGGGGAATGAGCCTAGAATAGAGAAGACTGGATTCGGCTTAGGGTGGAGAATTGTATGAAAACAAGGCTTTTTTTGATTTGCGGCTCGGTGTCAGGCCTGTTTCTCGCGGGAATCGTCGCTGCCCAATCACCTGCACCCCAACCCCCTCCGGCCCAGCCCGCCGCCACCCAGGCGACCGATTCCGACAAAAAACCCGTCTCGGATTCAAAGAGGCGGGAAACCGTATCCAAACCCATGACCGACAAGCAGCGCAAGAAACAAGAAGACAAGCTGCGCAAAGAGCTGGAGACCCCATACAGGAAATGGCTCAATGAGGACGTCACCTACATCATTACAGACGAGGAACGGCAGGCGTGGAAACGGCTGAGCACTGATGACGAGCGCGAGCAGTTCATCGAGCAGTTCTGGCTGAGGCGCGACCCCACTCCCGATACCGAGGAAAACGAGTACAAGGAAGAACACTACCGGCGCATCGCCTATGCTAACGAGCATTATGCGTCCGGCATCCCGGGCTGGAAGACCGACCGTGGGCGCACCTACATCGTTTACGGGCCGCCCGACGAAATCGAATCGCATCCCTCAGGCGGCACATACGAACGGCCTTTCGAAGAAGGAGGCGGCAGCACTTCCACGTACCCGTTCGAAAAGTGGCGTTATCGCTACATCGACGGCATCGGCAATGACATCAACATCGAGTTTGTGGACACCACTATGAGCGGTGAATACCACATGTCGATGGACCCGTCGGAAAAAGACGCGCTGCTGTATGTTCCCGGCGCTGGTCTCACCATGATGGAACAGATGGGCATGGCCGACAAGACGCAGCGTTTCCAGCGCACTGATGGTACGCACCTGGGAACCGGCGCTGGGCCTCTGCCGGAAAGCATGAACGAATTTACGCGCCTGGAACAGTTCGCCAAACTGCAGAAACCGCCCGCAGTGAAATTCAAGGACCTGGAAGCCGCGGTCACGTCGTCGATCCGGTTTAACACCCTTCCGTTCAAGGTTCAAGCCGATTACATCAAGGTCACCGATTCCACCATCCTGTCAACCATCACGATTCAGTTCGAGCGCAAGGACCTGCAGTTCCAGCAGAAGGATGGTGTAGCCAAGGCGACCGTGAATATCTTCGCGCGCATCAGCAACCTCGCCGGACGCGTTATCAACACCTTCGAAGATGTCGTTAGCGTGGATGTTCCCTCCGATCTGTTGGGCAAGGCGATCGAGGGAGCTTCCATTTATCAGAAGGCTGTGCCATTGGCTCCCGGTATGTACCGGTTGAACGTGGTCTGCAAGGATATCGTGGGCGGAAACATGACCAGCTATCCCATGGCGCTGAACGTCCCGCACTTCGATGAAGAGAAGCTGGCCTCCAGCAGCCTGATTCTGGCGGATCTCATCGAGAAAGTACCGACTAAGAGTATCGGAAGCGGCCAGTTCGTGATCGGCGACACCAAGGTCCGTCCCAGATTGAACGATACTTTCGACCGCAACGAGAAGCTCGGCATTTACACGCAGTTCTACAATTTTGGTGCGGATGAGAAGACCAAGAAGCCCAATGGTTCAATTCAATACGAGATCATTAAGAACGGCGTCGATAAGCCGGTGTTGGACTATACCGAAGAAATCAGTCAGATACCGGGCTCGTCGGCGCAACAGGTGACTGTGGAAAAGCTGCTCCCCCTGATGACACTCGAACCGGGGCAGTATACGTTGAAGATGAAGGTAACGGACAAGAACCGCGATCAGGTCCTCACCCCTTCCGCTAACTTTACGGTAAAGTAAAGGATAGGTGGGCGAAGTTTCGCCTAAGCTCTTGACTGGACGATGACCGGTCGGCTAAAACTCGCGAGTGGCTGGATGGCTGCGCTGCTGTTGTCGGCACCGGCGGGCTTCTCGGCCGAGCCCACTCAAATGGCCGGCAGCATCGCCGGTTTCGTCCGAGATTCGACCGGTGTCCCGCAAATGGGCGCCACCGTCTTCCTCTTTAACCGCTCCGAACGGCTGATCCTGAAAACCATCACCAACGAGCGTGGAATTTTCGGATTCAGCTTGCTCACACCCGATCTTTATTCGGTGCGCGTCACTCTGGCTAGTTTCGTACCGGCCATGAAGCAGAAGATCGCCGTCCAGCCGGGCATGCAAAGCCTGCTTTATGTGGATTTGGCAAGCGTGCTGAGCTCGATCGAGCTGGTTTATGTGGCTCCCGGCCAAGGCGCGCTCATGAGCGACGATTGGAAATGGACCCTGAAAGCATCCACTGCCACACGTCCGGTGCTGCGCTTACTGCCTGATGAAAGCGCTTCCGATCCGAACAAACGCGACACCGCAGTCGGCAGCGTCTTCACCGATACGCGTGGCGTTTTGAGTGTTTCGGCCGGCGATGCCGGCTCACTAGGCGGCTCGACCTCCCAAACCGATCTCGGTACGGCCTTCGCGCTGGCCACATCGGTGTGGGGACGCAACCAGCTTCAAGTTAGCGGCAACCTCGGCTCCAGCGCTCGTGGGGGAACTCCCGCAGGCGGTTTCCGCACCAGTTACAGCCGCGACGAAGGTGGGCCGGTAATCGCGGTCACCATGCAGCAGGTCTATCTGTCCGCCCGATCCAGCCTGGGCGAATTGGCTGGACAGCCAGACGGCGGGCCTGCTTTGCGGACCATGTCGATTTCCATGCAGGAGAATATTGCGCTCTCTGATGACCTGCGTCTGGACTACGGCGTGTCGCTGAATTCGGTTTCCTTCCTGGATCACCTGAATTACATGAGCAAGTTTGCCCGGCTCAGCCGCGACATCGGCAAGATAGGCACTCTTCAACTGGCCTATAGTTCCGGGGCACCTCCCACTCAGTTGTTAGTGGAAGACGGACACGGAAATGAGACCAGCGTTCGCGGCGATCAGACAGCTTTGGCCGAAGACTTGGCCGCCCTCTCGGTTTTGCCCCGTCTGTCGCTCCTCAATGGCCGTGGCGCGGTTGAACGCTCCCAGGATCTAGAGATCGGGTACGAAAAGAAGCTGCGATCCACCATCGTCAACATGACCGGATATCGGGAGACGGTAACCAATGCAGCCATGACGATCTCGGCCCCCTCCGGAGAGGCTTTCGCGATCGGGGACGTGCTCCCCGATATTTCGTCGAAGAGCAGTATTCTTAATATCGGCAGTTTTCAGCGGACAGGTTTCGCCGCGTCGGTCACCCGAGTCCTGGGCGATCGGTTGCAGCTGGGCGCTTCAGTTGGACGCGGCGGGGCGTTGGAACTCGGAGATCACGGTGTGACGCTGGAGACAGCGGGCGAACTGCGGTCTAATATCCGAACCACTCAGCGCTTCTGGGCTTCCGCCCGAGCCTCGACGACGCTTCCGGTTATCGGCACGCAAATCAGCGGCAGCTACGAGTGGACCGATTACAGCACTATCATGCCCAGCCACTTTTACCTGACCCAAAGTGCTTATCCGGAGGCTGGCTTGAACATTCGCGTGCGTCAGCCAATTCCCTCCTTACCCGGCATACCCGGACGCCTGGAGGCGACGGCTGAACTGCGCAACGGCCTGGCACAGGGTTATATTCCGATTTCAGACGGGACTCAACGGGTTCTACTGATGCAGCAGCCGCGAGCGCTGCGCGGCGGCCTCAGCTTCATCTTCTAACAAAAGCTTCTATTGACGGCTCTCTGTTGCAGCGTCGCCGGGAGAGCGCAAAGCGGAATCGCCTTTTTTCTTTTTGAATGTCTTGCCGCGGAAGGGGTTCAGCTTGCCCCAGAAGCCGGCCTTTTGGGGCTCAGCGGGTTGGCCTTCGGGCTGGTGCTGCGCAGGCGGTGTTGGCGCCTCAGCCTGCAGTGGCGCTGGTGATTGAACCTCGGCCCCTTGGTCTTCGGCTGACTTTGTTTCAACCGACTTGGTCTCTCTTGGCACTGGTGCGGTTCTAGCCTTACCGGCCGCGGCCAGCTGTTTTACGACCGGCTTGATGACCGGCACCGACGCGGGCCGCACCGGGGCGGTCTGAACTGCCGCAGGCTGAACTGCCGCGGGCTGCTCCAAAAGGGACGGGGCCGTGGCGGCCGGCAGGTCCGGTGGTATGGCCGCCAGATTTTCCGGTGCTTTCGGAACTGCCACCACCGCCGGCGGAGCAGGAAGTGGCTCACTTAAACGGTTCCACGCCACCGCGCCAACCCCCGCCAGGCCGCAGATCAACAGGACCGCAACGCCAGCTACTGCTTCGGAAATCGCCCGTCGCTTGGGGCGGGCCGCCGGCTTAACAGTGGGGGTTGCCGCCGGCTGCTTGAAAATCTCGAGCGCAGTTAGAAAATCTTTGGCCGAGGAATAACGCTGGCCGGGCTCTTTGGCGAGTGCTCTAAGAATAATTTCATCCATCTCGGCCGGAAGCTCTGGGTCGATCAAGCTCGGCAGGCGCGGCTGCTCCTCCACCTGCGCGACCATCAGCGAGAAGCGGTCTTCGTAGTCGAACGGTTTCTTTCCGGTGACGATTTCATAGAGGATGGCGCCGGCTGAATAGATGTCCGATCGCGGATCGGGATCAGTAGCGCCCTTCACCTGCTCGGGCGACATGTAGTACAGCGATCCGATCATCGAGCCGCCATCGGTCAGCCGCAGGTCACCCAGCGACTTAGCCACTCCGAAGTCCATCAGCTTTACCAGCCCGTCCTCGGTAATCATCAGGTTCGCCGGTGACACGTCGCGATGGATCACGCCGTTGTGGTGCGCATAGTCGAGCGCCGCCAACGTCTGGCGCACATAATCAATTCCAGTTTCCAATTGTGGTCGGCCATTTTTCAGAAGATTCTCGAGCGTCTGGCCTTCTACAAACTCGAGCACCAGCACCATGCGATCCTTCAGCCGGAACGCGTTATGCACGGCTGCGATGTTGGGATGATTGAGACGCGCCTGGACCTCGATCTCGCGCTTGAAACGCTGCACCTGCGTATCGTCCGCCAGATCAGCGATGAGAACCTTCATCGCCTCTTTCCGTTTCGTGATTTTGTGCTCGACCTGGAAGACTTGCCCCATCCCACCGGCGCCGATAATGCCAATTATGCGGTAATCTCCAACAGCCTCGCCGACGTGCAAGCTCATAGCCGCACCACCCCACACGCTCCTGGGCAGACTAAAGTCACCACTACTTGATTATTCGGACCTTTCCAACAGAATGGAAATAAGCGGAATGTACTGGTCGCACTCGGGGAAAACACCTAGATTGCTAATACAGCCGAAACTGTATGTCCGCTCAATGGCCGTTATCCTGCACCGCGAAATATCCCTTGCGAGTGTGCACCCGCAAGCCCGGCTTGCTCAGTCGCACCTGCAGCTTGCGGAACCTGCCGTCATGGACCCGGTTGGTGGGCAGGTAGCCCAAAGCATATTGACTGCGCATCTCAGCTTCGATCGTTTGGAAGATTTCGGATAGCGAAGTCTTGACGTCTACCTTGAACGCGCGGCCGCCCGCGGGGTCCGCGAGGTTATTTAAGAACGAGCAGCCTGCAAAGCCCGCCTGGTAACAGATTCCGTACACGATAGTGTTGGTCGTCTGCGCCGCCGCTACGGCCTCCTCTAGCTTCTCTTGACTGCCGTTGTCCAGGCCGTCGGAAATAACCACCAGAACCTTGCGTCCCGGCACGCCTTTCAATTTCTGATGAGCCGTTCCATAGATCGCGTCATAAAGCAGTGTGCCCGGCATCGGCTGCCCGTCGGGTGGAAGTCCTCGAAACGGGATAGCGTGCATTCGCCCCAGGGCATCCTGCAGCGCCGGAGCCGACGAAGTAAAATCCTGCCAGAGGATCATTCTGCTGCCAAACCCGATCAGTAAAGCTTGATCCTCAGGGCGCAGAATTTCTCTTAAGAATCGCCCCGCCGTATCCTTTTCCAATTCCACGAATCGCCGGACGCTACCGCTGACATCCACGAGCAAGGCCACGGTAAGCGGCAGATTTGTTTCCCGCGCGAAATAGCGAAGCTGCTGCTGCTTTCCGTCTTCTCGAACTTCGAAGTCCTCCCGGCTAAGGTCGGCTACCAGCGCGCCGCGCTTGTCGTAGACGTTGCAAAGCACGTTTACCAGGTCGACATCTACCTTGATGGCGTCGTTTGTGGCATGGCTGGCCTGATCTTCTGGCACGGCTTGACCGCAAGTCTGTCCACGGATCGCAAGGACAAGCATCAATGTGAGAATCGCGCGCATGCCGATCGGTTATACTGCTTGTTCCATCGTATGACGAAACAAGTTTTTTCTCTCATCTTCGCCGCTGCGCTGGCGGCCCTGGGACAGCAAATCTTCACCCCCGGCCTGAAGCCGTTCATCGCCGTCGACGATCCGGTGATCGCGTTGGAGCACGTGCGCGTAATCGACGGAACAGGCGCGCCGCCCGCCGAAGATGAAACCATCGTAATTGATCACGGACGCATCCAAAGCGTCGGTCCGTCTGATCGCGTGCAGCCGCCCTCTGGCGCTCGGCGGATGGACCTCAGCAACCACACCGTGATTCCCGGCTTGGTTGGCATGCACGAGCATCTGTTCTATCCCTCCGGCGGCGGCGTACCTCTCTACATCGAGCATGGGATGAGCTTCCCGAGGCTGTATCTGGCCTCTGGCGTGACCACTGCGCGCACGGCCGGAACGCTGGAGCCATACACCGACCTCAACATCAAAAAGATGATCGACGATGGCCGCATGCCCGGTCCCAAAATGCTCATCACCGTGGGTTATCTGGAAGGACATGGCAGTTTCGCACCGCAAATGACCGAGCTCGACAGCCCCGACGACGCTCGCCGATTCGTAGAATATTGGGCCGGCATGGGCGCGCACTCCTTCAAAGCGTACATGCACATCACACGCGGGGAACTGGAGGCCGCGCTCACCACCGCGCATGCCCGAGGTCTGAAGATTACCGGACACCTGTGCTCCATCGGTTTTCGGGAGGCTGCGGCGCTGGGCATCGACAACCTGGAGCACGGCCTGATCGTGGATTCGGAGTTCGATCCCGCCAAGCAGCCGGATGTTTGCCCGCCTGGCCCATCCGCCCAAGCGCTGGCCGAACTCGACATCAACGGCGCGGCTGTGCAACGGACCATTCGTGAATTGGTGAACGGCAAGGTTGCAGTGACGTCGACACTCGCGGTTTTCGAGAACGCGCCGCCGCTACAGCCACGATTTCTAGATGCCCTCTCGCCGACCGCTGCCTTGAATTACCTGACAGGCCGCGAACGGCTCTCCGATCAAGCCCGTGCGGAAGGCCCGCTGCGAGTCAAGAAGGAGGTCGAGTTTGAGCGCGCGTTCGTTAAGGCGGGCGGATTGTTGATGGCCGGCTGCGATCCCACCGGGAATGGCAGCGCGCTCGCTGGCTTTGGAGATCAGCGCAACATCGAACTGCTGGTGGAAGGAGGTTTCTCACCCTCCGAAGCCATCCGAATCGCTACCCTCAACGGCGCGAAGTTTCTGGGCCTAGACAATCGTATCGGCTCCATCTCGACCGGAAAAGCAAGCGGATCTCTTCGTTTTGGAAGGAGATCCGGTTCGTGAGATCGCCGACATTGAGAAGGTCGCTTTAGTTTTCAAGGACGGAGTTGGTTTCGATTCGGCGAAGTTAATCCAATCCGTGCGTGGTCATGTGGGCCTTCACTAAAACGACCGGGCTTGTAACGGTTAGCGGTTTGAGATCGGGGCGTAACAGAAACCATCTGATCGAATCTTACATGTAAGAAACCTGGGTGAAGCCCGTGGAGATACCAGAAGTATTCCTCATCGAAGACAACCCAGCCGACGTCCTTCTTACGCGTCAGGCATTGTCTAAATATCCGATTCCTCTGAAGATTCGGGTCGCAAAAGATGGCGAGCAGGCATTGATAACACTTACTACTCCCGATTGCAAGCCGAACCTAATTATCCTCGATCTCAATATGCCGAAGGTCGACGGTCACACTGTACTGGAGCGCTACCAAAGCAAAGATGTGCCAGTCGTGATCTTTAGTTCTGGCGGGAACGAGGCGGAGGTCCAGCGCGCGCTCGCCCTCGGGGCGCGGGAGTATGTGAAAAAACCGATCGGATTCCGTCCCTTCGTGGACGCCGTGTCTGGCATTGTCGATCGCTGGCTCGGTCGCTAACGCGACACCCGCGTATCGCTCTAGTCTCCTGTTACCACCTGTAACCGCCCCCGACCTCGCTGAGTCTAACGATGCGGAGTGGCTAACAAGTGACCCACACAGAAGAGGCACCACAAGTCGCGGACCGCGTTTCGAGCGGGATAGCTGGACTCGACGAAATCCTCCAAGGGGGCCTGACTCCGGACCGGATTTATCTGCTGGAAGGAAATCCTGGTACGGGCAAGACCACGTTGGCCCTGGGGTTTATGCTGCAAGGCGCCAAGCTTGGCGAAAAATGCCTATACATAACCTTGTCGGAGACGGCGGAAGAGTTGCGAGCTATAGCGCGCTCGCACGGCTGGTCACTCGACCAAATCGAGATCTTTGAACTGACGCCGCCCGAGGCGAAGCTCGATTCCGATCAGAACTATACGCTCTTGCATCCATCGGAGGTGGAACTTAGTGAGACCACCCGTCTGATCCTGAACCGCATTGAGGAGCTGAATCCACAGCGAGTGGCTTTCGATTCCTTGTCCGAAATCCGCCTGATCGCTCAGGATCCACTGCGTTATCGCCGGCAAGTGCTGGCATTGAAGCAATTCTTCTCCGGACGCCGGTGCACCGCGCTGCTTCTCGATGATCTGACTTCCCAGTCCCACGAACTGCAGGTGCATAGCATCACTCACGGCGTCATCGTTCTTGAGCGTGTCACGCGGGAATATGGCGCCGACCGCCGAAGGCTGCAAATAACGAAAATGCGCGGATCCGAATTTCGCGGAGGATACCACGACTTCATGATTCAGAAAGGGGGCCTTTCGGTTTTTCCGCGGCTCGCCCTGCTCGATACCGACGATACCGGCGTGGGGCAGCCGGTAAGCAGCGGAGTCCCCGAGATGGACAAGCTCCTTGGCACCGGGGTCAATCGAGGCACGAGTATGCTACTGGTGGGTCCAGCCGGTGTAGGGAAATCTTCCCTAGCCACGCAATATGCCGTGGCGGCCTTGAAACGCGGTGAAAGCGCGGCGATTTACACCTTCGATGAAGGGCGAGGCACGCTACTTCAAAGATCGGAGGGGCTTGGAATGCACCTCCGGCCTTTCTTGGAGAACGGCCAATTGACTCTCGACCAAGTGAATGCCGCGGAGTTGTCACCGGGCAATTTCGCGCATCGCGTCCGCGAACGGGTAGAAAACAACTTTCGCGGCGTAGTAGTGATTGATAGCCTGAACAGCTATCTGAACGCCATGCCGGCGGAACAGTTTCTTGTCATGCAAATGCACGAGCTCCTCGCGTTCTTGAATCAACGGGGAGTTTTGAGCATTCTGGTGATGGCGCAGCATGGCTTATTAGGTCATATGCAGTCGCCGGTAGACATGAGCTACCTGACGGACACCGTGGTCCTGCTGCGCTATTTCGAGTTCAACGGCGCGGTCCACAAAGCAATCTCGGTGATCAAGAAGCGCAGCGGCGCTCACGAAGGGATGATTCGGGAATTTCACCTGGGCCCGCAAGGCATCTCACTGGGGCCCGCGCTCTCCGACTTTCATGGCGTATTGACTGGCGTGCCCACCTATACCGGCGGATCCGGTCAACTGCTTACTAAGGACGGTCATGGAAGAGAGAAATGAATCGCTCCGGAATAGAGTGCTCATCCTAACTCCCGTTGGCCGCGACGGCGACCTGGCTCGTTCGGTGCTGCAGCAGGATCAACTTGTGGCCGAGATCTGTTCCGGTGTGGAAGACCTTTGCACCAAGCTGGAGGAAGGAGCCGGAGCAGCCGTCATCGCCGACGAAGCGCTCAACGCAGCCAATCTTCCGTCGCTCGCAGATTGGGTCCGAACCCAGCCCGCCTGGTCCGACTTCCCATTCATCATCCTCACGGCTGGCCGTACGCTGCACGCCGATATGCGGCGCAGATTCGAGGCCACCGTGCCACTTGGAAATGTCACTTTACTCGAACGTCCGCTGCGTTCCATGACGTTGCTCACGGTGATTAAATCGGCCTTGCGCGCTCGCGCTCGCCAATATGAAGTCGAGCATTATGTGGACGAAGTGCGTCGCGCCGAAACAGAACGGTCCCGGGCTTTTGCCAGCGAAGAAGCCGCCCACGCGCAAATCGAACTGCTGAACCACCTGGGCGAAATTCTGGCGGCTGAACTGAACCTGGACTCTCTTCTTCCCGCGGTCGTCGATGCGGGGACAGATTTGAGCGGAGCTGATCTGGGGGTATTCTTCGGTGAAGGCATCGACGGTCCTAGCGGTCACTTTCATCTGCGCTGCTCGTCCGGCATCACGGTGGAGCAGGCAGCTGCGCTTCTGGGCGATCACACGTACATCTCCGCCTCGGAGTTCTCCACCAAGCGGCCTCTTCGTTGGGCGCAACGCAGTGAGGGACGCTACAGCAGCGACGACGGCTCCGTGAAGGTGATCGCGGAAAAGCTGTCGCTCCGCAACTGTATTGCCCTGCCGGTGTCCTCTCGCCGAAATGCCATGGTCGGCGTTCTTTTGTTCGGCCACATAAGCGATGGATCGTTTTCGGAGCGAGAAGAGCGTGTAGCTGCGAGCCTCGCTTCCCAAGCCTCGATCGCGATCGATAACGCGCGGCTGTTTGTTATGGCGGAACAGGAAAGAAGCAGGCTCGAAGTAGCCCGCCAAGCCCTCCAGCGGTCGAATGACGAACTTCGGCAGTTTGCATATGTGGCCAGTCACGATCTGCAGGAGCCGCTCCGCACCGTTGCCAGCTTCACTCAATTGCTAGTTAGCCGCTATCGGGATCCCACCGACGCCGAAGCCAATGAATTTGTCTCGCTGATCGTCGACGGAGTGGAGCGGATGAGCGTTCTGATTCACGATTTGCTGGAATACTCTCACACCGGTGTGCAAAAGACGCTGCCTGCCGAGCCCGCCTCCGCCGAGACCGCTTTGGATGAAGTGCTTTTTTCGCTGTCAGCCGCGATCCAGGAGAGCGGAGCCACCATCACCCATGACCTGCTTCCGAAGGTCTGGCTGGAGAGCCGTTCCTTGGTCCAGCTTCTGCAAAACTTGATCGGCAATGCGATTAAGTATCGCGGGCAGGATCCACTGCACGTGCATGTGGCCGCGGAGCTCAAGGGCGACGAGTGGCTCTTCTCCGTGAGCGACAACGGCATCGGAATCTCCCCGCAATATCACGCCCGGATTTTCGGAATTTTCAAACGGCTCCACGGAAAAGAGATTCCGGGCACCGGTATCGGCCTGGCGATCTGCCAGCGGATCGTGGAGTGGCACGGCGGGAGAATCTGGGTGGATTCTGAAGTTGGATCGGGCGCGGTCTTTCACTTTACCTTAGCCAAAGAGCCGCAACGAGTTCAACGGGAAATGGCGGAATTTGCGTCTCTGGGCGACAAACTCAGTGAATCGGCGTCACAACCTTAGACCAAGGCGTTGATAAATGTAGGAATTTGCCTGATGGCCGGGTTTATTAATAGAGCCGATCATTGAGAGACATGCCGTCCAACCGCCGCAACCGATTACATATGGCCGTAATGTATGGAGTAGCGCTGGCCTGTGAGGCGATACTAGGCGCTCAGCCCAGCGTGCTGACCTGGCACAACGACAGCTCGCGCACCGGCCAGAACCTGCAGGAGACCATCCTCAAGCCCACGAACGTCAATTCGTCGACATTCGGGAAGCTGTTCGTTATGAATGTGGACGGTAAGGTGGACGCGCAGCCGCTGTACGTGTCTTCAGTGACAATTCCAGGCCAAGGCGTGCACAACGTGCTGTATGTAGTAACCGAGCACGACAGCGCTTACGCATTCGACGCCGATAACGGAACGCAATTGTGGAAAGTATCCGCTCTGGGCGCGGGCGAGACGACCTCGGATGACCATGGCTGCGGACAGGTAACTCCCGAGATCGGCCTTACAGCAACTCCCGCGATCGATCTTCAGTCCGGCCCGCATGGAACGATGTATGCCGTCGCGATGACGAAGGACGGCTCCGGTCACTATCACCAGCGGCTGCACGCCCTGGACCTTACCACCGGAGCGGAGGAATTCAATGGACCGATGGAAATCCAGGCAACTTATCCCGGAAGCGGGGCCGAGAACACCTTTCTTCCCGGCCAGCACGTGGAAAGGCCAGGGCTGCTGATCGTCAACAGAGTGGTCTATACGACTTGGGGATCACATTGCGACGGCGGCCCCTACACTGCCTGGGTGATCGGCTACAACGAGACGACGCTGGCACAGGTGAACGTACTCAACCTGACTCCGAACGGCAGTGAAGGGGGGATTTGGGCGGCCGGCTCGGGTCTCGCAGCGGATGCAAACGGGAATCTTTATCTGCTGACCGGCAACGGCACGTTCGACACGACGCTCACTGCCGGCGGGCTTCCGAACAAAGGCGACTATGGGAATGCGTTCGTAAAGATTTCGACAGCCGGCGGAACGTTGGCAGTCACCGACTATTTCACTATGAAGAACACCACCAGCGAATCGAATGGCGACGTGGACCTTGGATCGGGCGGGTTGATGCTGCTTCCCGCGCTCAATGATTCTCTGGGAACTCCCCGGTCGCTGGTGGTCGGAGCTGGAAAAGATAGCAACATTTACATCCTGGACAAAAGCAATATGGGCAAGTTCAGCCCGAGCGCAGATGCCATATATCAGCAGATGTCGAGCACGCTACCAGGTGGCGTGTGGTCCAGCCCCGCTTGGTTTAACGGAACCCTTTACTACGGCGACCAAGGGAATCCCCTGAAGGCCTTTCGGTTCGCCAATGGATTTTTCCAGACGCCTGCCTCGTCGAAGTCCGCGCATTCCTTCACCTATCCCGGCACGACGCCTTCCATTTCGGCGAATGGAATATCGAACGGTATTGTTTGGGCGGCGGAGAACACCAGTCCAGCGACGTTGCATGCCTACGACGCCACCAATCTCGCTACGGAGTTATACAACAGCAACCAGGCCGCGAATGGACGTGACCACTTCGGCTCAGGCAATAAGTTCATCGTGCCCACCGTGGTGAACGGAAAAGTGTACGTCGGAACAACCAACGGAGTGGGCGCCTTCGGCCTGCTTTGCAGCTATGCGATTGCTCCTCAAAGCGCAACGGTTCCAGCAAGTGGCGCCACCACTCAGACCGTGAATGTCGTGGCAACGAGCGGCTGCGCCTGGACAGCTTCGAGCAACGCCGCATTCTTATCCATCACAAGCGGAACATCGGGAAGCGGGAGTGGCAGCGTGACATACCAGGTGGCCGCCAACTCCGGCCCCACGCGATCCGGCACGTTGACCATTGCCGGCCAGACGTTCACGGTGACCGAGACCGGGACCACGTCGCCCACCTTGAGCCTGAGCCAGAGCTCGCTGAATTTCGGCTACAGTTCTTCGTTAGTGACGAGTCCCCAAACGATCACGGTGTCTTTTGCAGGTGGCTCGTCGATAGCGTGGACGGCATCGTCCAATCAACCCAACATCATCGTCTCGCCGGGCTCGGGGAGCGGCGACGGAACATTTCAGATCACGGCTTCAGCGGGTGGGAGCGGGATCGTCACGGTGACTGCGGCCGGTGCGGCAAGCTCGCCGCAACAAATCCAGGTGAATGTCGCGAGCGCGACACCGGGTTCGCCTTTTGGCAGCTTCGATACGCCGGTGAACAATACCACAGGCATCGCCGGCGCGATCCCCGTCACCGGTTGGGCGCTCGACACCATCGACGTAACAAGCGTTGGCATCTATCGCGATCCGATTGCCGGCGAAACGACCAGCTCGAATGGGTTAGTGTTCATCGGCAACGCAGTATTTGTGCCAGGCGCGCGTCCGGACGTCGAAGCAGCTTATCCGAACTCTCCGCTAAACTATCGCGGTGGCTGGGGTTATTTGCTGCTGACCAACTTCTTGCCGAACAACGGCGGCTCTGCTGGGTCCGGCAATGGCACTTACAACCTGCATGCCATCGCGGTGAATAACGCAGGGAACACGCAAGATTTAGGGACTCGTACCATTACAGTGGACAATGCCCATGCCTCGAAGCCATTTGGGACGATCGACACTCCGACTCAAGGCGGCACCGTGTCTGGCAGTGCATTCGTCAACTTCGGCTGGGCGCTGACCCAGAATCCGAACTCTATTGCCACGGACGGCTCAACGCTCACCGTTATGGTGGACGGGGTGACGCTCGGTCATCCGACCTACAACCAGTTTCGCAGCGACATCGCGGCGGCGTTCCCGGGCTTGGCCAACAGCAATGGAGCTGTCGGGTTCTTCTATATCGACACGACGACGCTTGCAAACGGGATGCACACGATCAGTTGGGTGGCCTATGACAGCGCCGGGCATGGCGATGGCCTTGGCAGCCGTTACTTTACTGTGCTGAACAGCGGCGGCATCGCGGCGCCGGCGGAAACAACAAGTCATCCCGCCCTTCGCAAGACGGCTCGATCAATCGAGATGCAGGAGCTAGACCGGATTGAGCTCGAGGTCGGCGCGGACGCTGGCTTCCTGCTGGTCAACGGTGAACGGCGCCCGCTGCCAATCGGATCCACTTTGAAAGACGGCGTGTTCTACTGGCAGGCAGGACCGGGATTCTTGGGCGAGTATCAACTGCTCTTCGAGCGACCAGGCGCCCCGGCGGTGCGGGTCGACGTAAGTATCCGTCCGGCGTCCTCTCACTGACCATCCGGTCGAGATTGCGCGCCCACCGGTTCCCGCATATGCGCGCGCACATGAAACTCCGCGATCATTTTACGATTGAACATCGGTATGTCACCCGGCTTGCGGCTGGTTACAATGCCGTTGTCCACTACCACTTCCTCGTCTACCCAACTTGCTCCAGCATTGCGCAGATCCGTCTTCACTGATGGCCAGGACGTCACTGTCCGTCCGCGTACGACATCCGCCTCGACCAACATCCACGGCCCATGGCAAATCGCTGCGATCGGTTTGTGATCGTCGACGAAAGTCTTGACAAACTGGACCGCGAGCGGGAGGGTGCGAAGGTGATCTGGGTTAATGACCCCACCGGGAAGCAGTAGCGCATCGTAATTGCGTGGATCGGCCGAATTCAGTTCAACATCCACGTGAAACTTCTTGCCCTTCTCGTGATGGTTCCAGCCTTGCACCTCTCCGTGCATCGGTGAAACGATTTCTGTCTTGGCGCCTGCCTCTTCGAGCGCCTTTTTAGGATCGGTCATCTCCACCTGCTCGAAGCCGTCTGCTACCAGAATCGCGATCCGTTTTCCGCTGAGTTCGTTTGACATGTTAAACTTCCCCGCCCGTTAGACCTCGGGATCGTTTCAGGCGTTTCGTAAAGTGCCACGCGCCGGGGGCTTATCACCGTTATCGAGCCGGCCAACGGCGAAAGGCAATATAATCGAACCAATATGCGTCGCATCGCCGCTGCCGCCCTTGCCGCCATGGGCGTGCTGAACTGGTGCTCAGCCCAGGGGCAGGCCCAAGCTCCAACGTCCCTGCAGTTCGAAGTAGCATCCCTCAAGCCCAGCCAACCTGGCGGACGCGGCGGAGGGATACGACCTACCCCAGGCGGCGAGCGGTATGTGGCATCCAATGTCCCGCTGAAGCTCTTAATCACGGTCGCTTACCGCATCCGGGCTGATCAAGTTATAGGCGGGCCGGCATGGATTGGCACCGACCTCTACGATATCAATGCCAAGGCAGAGCGGCCCTCAAGTATCGAAGAGCTCCACCTGATGCTTCAGAGTCTTCTGGCGGACCGGTTCAAGCTTCAGTTCCATCGCGAGACTAAGGAACTCCCGATTTACGCGCTAACAGTGGACAAGGGCGGCGCGAAGCTACAGCCGCACGAGGCGCAGAGCGCTGGTGATCCGTGGATCGATAATACGTTCGAACATTTTCCTCAAATGACCATGCATGCCAAATTTGTTCCCATGGATTATTTTGCGTGGCGGCTTTCCATGATGCTGGATCGGCCGGTGCTCGACCAGACGAAACTCACGGGAGGCTATGACTTCGAACTGAAGTTTACACGAGACCTGCCCCCTGGAACGCCCGAGGGCGCGCTCATCAATGGGACGCCGATCGATACCTCTGGTCCTACGATTTTCGAGGCCATTCGCCAGCAGTTGGGGCTCAAGCTCGAACGTCAAAAAGGACCGGTGGACATCATCGCAATCGATCACGCGGAAAAACCGGTCGACAACTAGCACCGGGCATCCCCCCGACGCCGTCCGTCTAAAGCTGTCTTACTTCGCCGTGTTACTTGGTGGTTGCGTAAGGCCCTACTTCGGGCTTGCCCTGCGTGTCCTTCAGCGTGCCTAGCTCGGCTGCGACCCCGCGCGCGATGGCGGCTGTCTCACTGGCATTCTGGAAGCAGGTGAAGTCCGGCCGGTCGCGCCAAGCGAACGGACCGCACAGCTTCTTGCCGGCCGCCAGCGCAGCATCGTGCACGATGTTGATCAGCCGCTCGTAGTCGGGTGTGCCCATTTTGTACCCGGAGAAATTGCCCAGATCTCCGCTGGCCGCAAAGACGGCTGTTACTCCCGGAATCCCGGCGATTTCGCGGGCGGCCATTGCGCCATCGAGCGTCTCGATCATCTCGATCAGCACGACGTTGGCATTGAACGTGGCGCGATATCCGCCCGGAACAGCGCCCCAAAAATCCTCTCCAAAAGCTTGGCCGCCACCCACGCTGCGCTTTCCGAGCGGTGGGAACATGGTCCAATCCCTCGCGGCTTTCCCCTCTTCCACGGAGCGAACCGTGGGAACTACGACCACCATCGCACCGAGGTCTGTCGCGTGCTGGATTTCGCGCTCATCGGTGTAGGCCACACGCACGCCTGGGACAGCTTTAGCGTGCGGACACGCCTTCCACATGCGGCCGACCGCTTCCCAATCACGCGAGTCGTGCTGCATCTCGGTCCAGATGAAGTCGTAGCCGGCGTTGGCCATCGCGCAATAGGTTTCCGGACTGTCGGAACTGAAGACCGTGCCACCGGTCACCTTCTCGCCCTTCATCATCTTTATCATCACCGGATTCCAGATCTTCGAATTCGGCGGCGCATCCCATGCGGGCCCAAATTTCCATTTGGCTAGGTCGAGCATTCCTTGATTGACCGCGCCTGGAGGCGCCTTCGTAATCGCGCCGGAGTCCTTGCCGGCGGGCGCCGCGAGGGGGAACTGCATCTTTCCCGCATCCGGGTTATTCGCATAGGGATCGGCATTGGCGCGAGGCGCTTGCCCCGCCGGAGTTTGCCCTTGTGCCTGGAACAGCACCATCACCAGCGCTGCAAACAGCGCCACAACTGAAAATCGACGACTCATCATCTTCTTCTTCAAACCTCCTTCTTCAGAAACCAATCACACTCACCGCACCGCACAGCACGGTCAGGGGACATTCTATCAGAACGGCCAGCCCGTGGCACAAAGCGGCCTTGGAAAATTACATTTGAAAAACGGTCATTCCCAAGAAGGCAAAGCATACGCAATGTATTCGCCCGAGTAAGCGCCGCCGCTATTGCAACCACGATGTATTGCCCTGTCATTCACAATGTACGTCAAGATGCCTCTGCTCTGCTGAGCAGGCATGTGGACAGCGGCGACCTGACCGCCGTGACGACGCGGCTCTGCTGGCCGGTGCACGTGATGTCCAGTCCTTTGACAGCCGGATGATGCGCGGGATCTCCGGAGTCAATGGTGCTGAGGTAATTGGCTCGGTCGTTCTCGGGTCGTTCTGTCCCAGGTTTGGAGCGGTCGCCGTCAAGGCCTGGTCTTCGTTCAGCCCGACACGGTCTTGCTCTGGTAACCAGAACGGTTTCGGAGATTCTGGACCCGCCACGGGCAATTTCTCAAAGGTTGGAGTCGGATCGATACGACGGGAGCATTTTGATCCTTGAGTGCAATCTACTTCGACCCGAAGCGAAAGACCAAACCGGCGGAGTAGCGAAGATTGTTCTGGACGCTGTTGAGATTCGATGCCAACTGAGGCAGCTGCGTCATGAAGTACTCCACCTGAATTGGCTTCACTGCAATGTGCTGCGTGATTTTGACGTCGATGCCGCCGCCGGCCGCCATCGCGAACCCATTTTGAGTGGTCGATACTCCAGTAGCGTTAACGACACCCCACTCGTACGCGCCGCCGAAAAGAAATTGGGCGTAAGGAACTACTCGTGACTTTCGCCAGTTAAAACGTGGGCCGAACATATAGCTGAAAGTCTGACGACCGAGACTCCCGTTGTTATACCCGCCGAAGTCCCCAACCAGGCCGAGGGTCCGGTTGAGATTGTATTCGAAGTAACCGGAGCCCCCATTCTCATTGTGGGAATTGCGCCCCTGCTCGCTGTTGAGTGAACGAATGAATAATTCACGCCGAACTCGAAGGCCGGGATACACGGCTGTTCTCCGCTTCCTGAATCGATACCTGATTCACGTCGAGGATGTTCGCAGTGGCTCGATCAAGAGCAACCTTCGGCTTTGTTCCTCAGCCTCCCTTCATCGGCCTTCCACTGACCTACGCGACAGAGATCCCGACCAATCTCATGGGACGGGAGCGCGGTCGTCGAACTCGTCGGATTGTTCCAGTGTGTTATCGGAATCTGGGTGATGGACTGCACTTATGCAGCACCGGTAAACTATGCGCTCGGCGAAAAGGCGTGGATTTAGACCTTGTCTAGCGCAGCATGCACGATTTGGTCTTAGTCCGATGACGCGATGGTCTGCTCAGACATGAGCGGATGCGGGTAGGCATCAGGTTCTTGTTCGGCCGATTTGTGCAAGCACTGAAAATCTTTTTCGATCAGCAACTGCACGCCCGCTTGCGACGCGGCCTCGATGCTCACCTGTTCGCTGTCGACCCACTCCTTCATCAATTGCATAGGGACCATCACACGAATAGCGTGACCATCGAAATTGGCAGTGACCGCCGTGACATGGGACGAGCCTTTCAGCAGATAAACGAGCGTGCGCCCGGGCGCAAACTCAATTAACGATTCCACGCGGTTCCGGTTGCGGAGTTGAGCGACTTCCTTTTGCGTCAGCCGCAGGCGCAATGAGTTTCCTTGAATGCGAAGTTTCACAGACCCTTCCCCACGCTCTCCAAAAGGTCGAGCGCGACTGCGATCGCGTGCCGGCTATCCTCGCTGCGAAGCCTACGTAGCAGTTGCAGCAACCCCGGCGCCCGGCGCCCTTTTTCCCGCTCCGACCCTTCCACGACGGTTTGAACCACGCTGTTCAAAACGTCGGGATGGATACTGCCGAAGAATTTCGTCAGCAGCAGAAAATTGCGAATGGCTCGCAAGGATTCCGGATTGTCGACGGCGGCGGTCAAAGTATCTACCAACTGGTCACCAGCACCTACCAGGCCGCGCAGCAATTCCAACACGCCTCGATCGTGCAGGAGTTGGAGCAACTCGAGAGCAGACAGGATGGCGTCGGCGTGCCTTTGGGGAGCCTCGCGCAGGTGTCGATCGACGCCGGCACCGTTTTGATGGGGAGGAAGCGAAGAAATCGGTTGAGCCATTGAGTCAATCCTCCTATTGGGTGCTGATCTGAATCAGCGCATTTCCCGGGAACTGGTAACTGGATTGCCGCCACTTTCTCTCCACCTCCACTCCGTTCTGAGGAGTGGGGTGCCCGAAACGATGATTGATCCGCGGCAGTGGGCTCTCGCCTTTGGCCGTCAGGACCTGCATGTGCACCGCCGTCTCCTTGTACGCGGGCGTGTGAGTGACGGGATCCGTGTGGCTGCCGGTCAGTAGATTGACCGGGCTTTCCGTGGAGTTCATGGGCATATACAGTTGCCCATCCTGGACCCGATCGGTTACTAGAGCGCGCACGCGGACGCGGCCGTGGCGCGACGTGAGCTGAACGAGACTTCCGCTTTCGATGCCTCGCGCGCGAGCCAACTCCGGTGAGACCTCGACGAATGTATCGGGAGTTTTGGCCCGGATGCCGGGACTGCGGTAGGTCAGATTTCCTTCATGGAAATGTTCGAGCAGCCGCCCGTTGTTCAAATGCAGGTCGAAGTCGGCATCTACACGCTCTTGCGGCCCGCTCCAGGTGAGCGGAAAGAGGCGGGCCTTCCCATCCGGAAAATGGAAACCCTTCGTGTAGAGGAGTGGCTCATCGGTGCCGTCCGTCGCGACGGGCCACTGCAGGCTCTTGTATCCTTGTAGCCTCTCGTAACTGACACCCGCGAACAACGGAGCCACCGAGGCGATCTCGTCCATGATTTCCGAGGGGTGCCGATAATTCCAGCCTGCGCCGAGCCGGTTTGCGACGTCCTGGATGATGACCCAGTCGGGCCGGCTACCTTCGAGCGGCTCGAATACCTGATAGAGCCTCTGGATGCGGCGCTCGGTGCTGGTGAACGTTCCCTCCTTTTCGAGGCTCGGGCTGGCGGGCAAAACCACGTCAGCAAATCGGCAGGTCTCGCTGAAAAAGATATCTTGTACCACGAAGAATTCTAGTTTTTGGAAGGCTGCCGTAACGTGATTGATGTTCGAGTCTACAAGACCCATCTCTTCCCCGTACAGGTACATTGCCCGCAAATGGCCCTCATGAATGGCATCGATCATGTCATGATTGTCCAAGCCTTTCGTTGTGGGCAGGCTCACGCGCCAGCGGTTCTCGAAGCGCGCACGAACTTCGGGGTCGTCCACCGATTGATAACCAGGCAAGAGGTTCGGCATGGCGCCATGGTCGCTGGCTCCTTGGACATTATTGTGTCCCCTCAGCGGATACGCTCCCGTCCCCGGACGCATATAGTTACCGGTAACCAGCAACAGATTCGAAATTGCAGTGGAGCCATCGGACCCGTGGGTGTGCTGGGTTATGCCCATCGCCCATAGAACGCAGACTCGCTCCGCGTCGGTAATCATGTGGGCCACCCGCTTCAGCGTGTCTACAGGGACGCCGCTGGTCTCGGAGGCGAACTCCAGCGTAAACGGTGCGAGACTCTTTCGATATTCCTCGAGCCCGCTGGTCCACCGGTTCAAAAACTCCGTATCGGCGAGGCCCTGGTCGAGGATGTAGCGGCTCACAGCGGAGAGCCAAACCAGATCCGTGCCCGGTCGTGGGCGAAAGAAGAGATCGGCGCGCTGTGCCATTTCATGCTCGCGCAAGTCGGCGACGATGAGCTTCTGCCCGTGGAGTTTGTGCGCGCGCTTCACGCGCGTTGCGATTACCGGATGGCTCTCGGCGGTGTTACTCCCAACGATCAGAACCAGATCCGCTTGCTCGATGTCCGCAATCGAACCCGAATCGCCGCCATAGCCGACCGTGCGGAACAGGCCCTCGGTAGCCGGAGACTGGCAATATCGCGAGCAGTTGTCCATATTGTTGGTTCCGATCACGCCACGAGCCAGCTTCTGCATCAAGTAAGCTTCCTCGTTGGTGCATTTTGACGAGGCGATGAATGCCAGCGCATCCGGGCCGTGCTGCGCTTTGATCTCCCCGAAACGGCGGGCTACCAAATCCAGAGCTTCATCCCATTCAGCCTCACGAAAACGGACGCCTTCCCGTATCAGCGGCTTGGTAAGGCGCTCTGGGCTGTTGACGAAATCCCAGGCAAACTTGCCTTTGATGCAGGTAGAGACTCCGTTGGCGGGACCCTCAGCGGGCTCGACCTTCAAGATATGCCGGTCTTTGGTCCAGATGTCGAAGCTGCATCCAACGCCGCAGTAAGTACACACCGTCTTCGTGCGTCGCACGCGATTAGTGCGCATTGCCGACTCGACCTCGGACACCTGGAGAATTGCAGTATAGCCAGTCTCGCTTTCCAGCCCCTTCACCACGTCGATCATGCCGTCCAAAGCATGCTTGCTCAGACCGGTCAAGAATCCCGCATGCCCGAGCATGGACTTCTCCATCAGCGCATTGCAGGGGCATACTGTGACACAGTGCCCGCAGGAAACACAGCTCGATTCGCCAATCGGTGCGCCCCCATCCCACAATACACGCGGATGCGGGTCCTCCCAGCGGATGGACAAAGTTTCGTTGACCTCAAGGTTCTGGCAGGCTTCCACGCAGCGCCCGCACAGGATGCACTGATCGGGATCGTAGCGATAGAACGGATTGCTATTATCGACCTCGTACGGCTTCGTCTGAAACGGGTAATGTTGGTGCTCGACGCCGAGCAGTTTGGTCGTGTTGTGCACCGTGCAGTTGCCGTTGTTGTTGTCGCAAACCGTGCAATAGAGCTGGTGATTGCGCAGAATCCGGTCAAAGGCCTCTGTTCGAGCGGCATGAGCTTCGTCTCCCGTCGTGGTGACCTTCATGCCGGGCGCAACCACCGACGCACAGGCACGAACCAGGTCGCCGTTGACGTCGACAATACAGGTGTCGCAGGTCTGAATCGGACCTAATTGCGGGTGATAGCAGACCTGCGATAGCGGCACGCGGGCACCATTAATCACGTCGATTAGCCGGGATCCGGCTGCGGCTTCGAATTCGGTCCCATTGATGGAGATTTGGATCATGGCTCGAACCGTCTTAGGCTGCTTGTCGTGTCAGTCCCTGCTCGATTTCGAGTATGTCGTTCGGGCTAAGCTTCACGGCGGCGGCGCCGGCAATGCCGCTCACCTGTTGAGCGCTTCGGATGCCGATGATCGCGCCGGTGACAGCGGGGTTTCGCAAAGTCCACGCGATGGCCACTTCGCCGGGCGTCGCATTGTGGCGCTTGCCGATGGCGCGCAGCGTTTCGACCAGCCGCAGATTGCGGGAGAGCAGCGGTTCCTGGAAGTTCGGGCTGTGTTTCCGCCAGTCGTCTTCGGGAAGTGCAGCAATACGTTCGCGAGTCATAGCGCCGCTCAGCAGTCCCGAGGCCATGGGGGAATAGACGATGACGCCGATCTGGTGGTCCAGGGCGAATGGAAGGATCGAGACTTCGACGTCCGTCGCCAGAAGCGAATACGGCGGCTGGAGAGACGCGATCGGCGCCACGCTTCGCGCGCGCTGCATTTGTTGCGCATTGAAATTCGAGACACCGATGTGGCGAATCCTGCCTTGGTCCTTGAGTTCCGCCAGAGCGCCAACTGCCTCTTCGATGGACCCAGCTGAAGCGCTCTCAGGTCGTCCTGACCAGGCCGGCCAATGGATCTGATAGAGGTCTATAGTGTCGAGACCCAGTCGCTTCAAACTTGCCTCGGCTTCCCGTTGAATGGAAGCGGCCTGCAAGTTGTGCGAGATTTTTCCAGAATCATCCCAGACAAGGCTGCACTTAGTGAAGATATAAGGGCGCGTACGGAGCCCCTTGATTGCGCGGCCGACGACAGTCTCGGAGTGCCCCAGCCCGTAGACGGCCGCAGTATCGATCCAATTCATGCCGCTGTCCAGTCCCGCGTGGATCGCCGAGACGGATTGCTCATCATCCTGCGAGCCCCACGCGAACTCCCACTGTCCTCCGCCGATCGCCCAAGCTCCAATCCCAATCGGCGTGATTTTCAAGTCGCTCTGTCCGAGTGTTCGTAATGTCATTTGTGAATCTCCTTCTCTTTCCTAAGCGGCACCGCTTCGGTGCACGCCAACACTACATCAACCTCACTGTCAGTCCTCCAGGATGCTGTGCAACTTCGGCACCGAGGTAGCATCGACCGGGGTAATTGCATCTGCGGTGCCAACCGGCGACACAGGAGGGAGTCGTTTACTTTCCACAAGCAGAAGCCCGTGTCATGGCGCCTGCGCTCTCGGAGCCTGTTGACCAAACGTCAGGGTTGACGTCTTGCCGACACTTATCCGCTCGCACCGATTCGGGAATTCTGACTAACAAACGGAGACGCGGGGAAGATAAATCGCTCGATGACATCATCGAAGGCCGTGGAAAAAATGGCAGGTTGCGTGCTTCTTACGCCCGCGAGTATGAACTTCCTCGCTGCACTCGTCTCGACTGTTTCTCTGGCCGGTTTCAGCTGGGCCGCCTGCCCAATTCCCAATCCGCCCAATCCGGGGGCGGGCGAGCAATCCGCACTCGAAGATCTCCGGCACACCGGATTCATACACTTCCAGGAAGGCCAATACCGAAGCGCCGCTGCTTCTTACACCGAGGCGCTTCGCACCGCCGAAGCGCTAGGGATCAGTGATACCAAGAGCGCTGGGGACCTGAACAACCTGGCTGCTGTCGCGGAGGAAATAGGTAACTACACCGAGGCAAGAAACTACTATTTACGCGAATTGGACCTGCTCAATCACCTTGGTCACGCAGGCTCGGTAGCGGCCGGAGCCCCTTATACAAAGCTGGCAGGGCTGTTGCAGGTCCAGGGTTCGTTTTCGGAGGCAGAGGCGAGCTACAAGAAAGCGGTTGGTCTTTTCACGCAGCACGCCGGAGCTGAGAATTTGGGAACGGCGAAAGCGCTAAACCTTTTGGGACGACTATACATAGAATGGGGGAAACTCCCGGAAGCGTCGAGGCTTTTGCGCAAGGCCCGGACCATCGCTGAAAAGAGTCTTTCGGAAGACGATCCCAAGCTGATTGCTTTCTTCGATTCCGAGGCTTTCTTCTTGTTCCAGACTGGTAATTTCGCGGCCGCCGAGAAAAAATGGATGACCGCGTTGAAAATTGCTGAGCATACCTACGGAGATAATCTGAAGGAGTATAGTGGTTTGCTGTTGCATTTGGGCCAGATGTATTCGCTGACCGGCGACTATTTATCGGCGGAAACGATGTTCCAGCGCTGCCTCGCCGCTAAGCAGCAAACCAGTGGCTCTGATCTTTTAGACCGAGCCGTAATCATGAGCTCGCTTGCCCAGGCATACGCCAAACAACGGAAGGTCGTTGAAGCCGAACCGCTCGTTCTCAAGTCGGTCGAAGTCTCCAATGCCAGTTGCAGCGCGCTGCCGACAGCATGCGCCTTTATCAGATCAAATCTGGGCGACTACTACATGGCGAAAGGCCAATGGGCAACGGCCGAACTCGAGTTCGAGCGAGCATTGAAGCTGCGAGAGGGCATATTCGGAGAGCACCCGCTGGTAGCGGACTCGCTGGTTTCTTTGTCGCGGGCGCTGCGTAAGTTAAAGCGAAAAAAGGAAGCTAAGATTTATGAGGCCAAGGCAGCTCAGATTTTTTCGAGCCAAATAAATCCACTATACGACCGCGGCAATGCCATCGACGTTCGCGCTTTCCAAGCCAACAATCGATAGAGAACCTACCCCACTGTCGAGTCGTCGTCACGCTGTCGACGACTTTGGCGTTCTTTCGTCGGCAAACAGTCATTCCACACGAGCTTTGTTCGGTCTGCTTTGGAACGCAGCGTGCTTCATTTTAGTCATGCAATTGACTGTAAATGGCATGACGAGGCAGTATGACGGCGACCCTCAAATGCCGTTGTTGTGGTATCTTCGCGACCTCCTGCGGCTCACTGGAACGAAGTTCGGCTGTGGCGTTGGTTTGTGTGGTGCATGTACCGTTCATGTGAACGGCGCGGCCCAGCGTAGCTGTGTTACACGCATGAGTGACACCGCCGGAAAGCAGGTAGTCACCATCGAAGCCCTGAGCGCCAACGGCGATCATCCAGTGCAGCGGGCTTGGAAGCAAATTAACGTGCCTCAGTGTGGCTATTGCCAAAGCGGCCAGATTATGCAGGCCGCGGCGTTACTCAAACAAAAGCCAGCGCCGACCGATCAGGACATCGACGAGATCATGCAAGGCAACATTTGCCGCTGCGGGACGTATCAACGCATCCGTCAAGCGATTCACATGGCGGCGGGAGGAAAAGCATGAACCGCATAGAGCGAGTAAGCCGCCGTGACTTCCTCGGAGGCGTTTTTTCGGCAGGGGCACTGGTGCTCGCGGGACGAGTACTGCCGCTCGATGCGGCGATACCCAAGCAGAGCGCTACATTCCAGCCGAACGTATATCTGGGAATTGAGCCCACCGGCAAGGTGATCATCGTCGCCCACCGTTCCGAAATGGGTACTGGCGACCGGACATCACTGCCGATGATTGTGGCCGACGAGTTGGATGCCGATTGGAAGACGGTTACGGTGGAACAGGCCATCGGGGATCCTCGCTACGGCAGTCAGAACACGGACGGATCCCACTCTGTGCGAGAGTTTTTCGACGTGCTCCGTGAAGCAGGCGCTTCAGCGCGCGTGATGCTGATCCGGGCAGCCGCGCAGAGATGGAAGGTCGCGCCCACAGAATGTGAAACCGATTTGAACACGGTTGTCCATCGTCCCACCGGCCGACGGCTCTCGTATGGAGAGCTGGCCACGGTTGCATCGAAGCTGCCGGCGCCGAAGAAAGAAGATGTGCCGCTGAAGGCGAGAAACGCGTGGCGCTACGTTGGCAAGGACATGCACATGTACGATCTCGCCGACATCTGCACGGGTAAAGCGATCTACGGTATGGACGCGCACATCGATGGCATGGTCTACGCTTCCGTGGAACACCCCCCGGTTCTCGGCGGCAAAGTGAAATCGTACGACGACAAGGAGGCGCTGAAGATCGCGGGCGTTCACCACACGATTCCGATAGATCCATTCAAGCCACCTCCCGCGTTCCAGCCTCTGGGCGGCGTAGCCGTGATCGCCGATAACACGTGGGCGGCGTTCCAAGGGCGCAAAAAGCTGAACATCGTGTGGGACAACGGACCGAACGAAGCCTACGACTCCGCACAATACAAATCGGAATTGCGGTCAACTGCGCGCAAATCCGGCCACTCGGTTCGCAACGAAGGAGACGTGGACAACGTGTTCGCCAAAGCTGCGCGGGTAATCGAAGCTGAATACTATGTTCCGCTTTTGGCGCAAGCTCCCATGGAACCCGAAGCTGCAGTTGCGGACTTTCGCGACGGCAAAGTGACCATCTGGACGTGCACGCAAAATCCACAAGCGGTGCAAGACATCGTGTCCACCCAACTCGGAATCCCAAAAGAGAATGTGATTTGCCACGTGACTCTGCTCGGTGGTGGCTTCGGCCGTAAGTCTAAACCCGATTATGTCGCGGAAGCGGCGGTGCTTTCGAAGAAGGTTGGGCGACCTGTGAAGGTGGTCTGGAGTCGCGAGGACGACATCAGGTTCGGTTATTACAACGCTGTCGCCGCAATGTATATGAAAGCGGCCGTCGGTGAAAGAGGACGCCCGGACGCCTGGCTGCAGCGCTCGGTCTTCCCGCCCATCACATCCATCTTCGATGTGAACGCCGTCTATGGCGACCCCGGACATCTCGGGCAAGGATGGACCGACATTCCGTTCGACATCCCTAATCTTCGCGTGGAGAACGGACCGGCCCACGCGCATGTGCGGATCGGCTGGCTGCGCTCGGTGGCCAATATTTATCACGGGTTCGCAGTCCAATCATTCGCCGATGAACTCGCTCATCAAGCGAAGCGCGATCCGCTGGAATACCTGCTCGAACTCATCGGCCCGGATCGTATCTTGAACCTGAAGAACACCAAGTACGACAACTACGGCGCGTCGTACGATGTCTATCCAATCGACACTGCGCGCCTGCGTCGTGTGACCCAGATGGTTGCCGAAAAAGCGCAATGGGGCAAGCGCAAATCAGGCAACCGCACCGGTTTTGGCATTGCTGCTCATCGCAGCTTCCTTACCTATGTGGCCACGATTGTGGAAGTGGAAGTAACCGATCGGGGTGAAGTCCACATTCCGCGCGTAGATACGGTAGTAGACGCTGGAACTATCGTGAATCCGGATTTGACCCGCGCACAGTTCGAAGGCGCTGTGGTGTTCGGAACCAGCGTGGCGCGAACCGGCGAGATCACGGCTACCAAGGGCGTCGTCAATCAATCGAATTTCAACAACTATCCCGTAGCGCGCATCAATGAGGTCCCCCGGCAAACGAACGTGTACCTTGTTGAAAGCACCGCCGCGCCGGCGGGCGTCGGCGAGCCGGGCGTGCCACCATTCATCGCAGCGTTCACGAATGCGATCTTTGCAGCAACGGGCATACGCATCCGGGATCTGCCTATCGGGAAGCAGAAACTCGTTTGAAGACTCACGGCCGTGCTCGTTCATTCGATAGAATCTAATGCTGGATGGCGGACTCGGCCCTGAGGTTTCTATGTGACTTGCGCTGGCGTAGGGAGTTCGACGTTAGCGTGGCGTCGCTCGGATCCTGCGTGCACAGCGCCAACGGAGGATAGAGGATCAAGACCGCCGCGGAGGGGCGACGCACGTTTCATCTTGAGCCTCCATCTTCCGAATTATTGCTTGGACTCTTCAAACTCTATTCATCGCCGGTGCGCCAGGTGGCGTCTTTGTGAAACGTGGTCATTGCACTCGCGAGAGCCGAAGTGTTTGCGCCGAGATCCTTTTCATAGACGACATCGTTCTCCGTAACGATGAAGGTCATGACACCGGAGGAACGATACTCCGCCGGGTAAGCGATGAAGGCGAACCCGCTAGCCGTATTCCCGCTCGTGCCTTGACCAGATCTATTCTTCGACCGCGCTGCCACGCCACGAAAGTAGTACCCGTGGATCATAACAGGATCACCGCTAACGGATTCGCTCCCCGTTTTTGACACCAAACGCGCAAGAGGACCGTCAGCTTGAGGCGCAGCGCTCGATTTTGTGCGAGAGTCCTTTTCGGCGGCGACGAGCGCGTGGCAGATCTCGATCGCCGTGAGTTCGTTCTCCCCGATTCGCCTGAACAAGACTTCCTTCTTCCCGCCATCTGAATCAAAGCGCCAAGCACCGTTCGCCGCAACGAGAGGAATCGGGAATGGCCAATTCTCGGCGCCGATATACAGCGTCACCGATCCGTCGGCTTCGCGACCGAGACGGTGCATCTCCTGGTATTTTTGGACGAACATTTCGCGGTCCAGCTTATCCTGGCCTGGATCACGCGATGAGGTGAGTTCCGACGGTCCTCCTAGGATTTTCGCGATCACCTCTTCGTTGTTGCTCTGTACGGCCTGGAAAAGGCTTTGACTTGCCTCCACAGTCGATTGGAATGTCGGCTGAGAGGATTGTTGAGCCAGACCCGGGTAAGCGCCATTAGTAGCCCACGTCGCAAGGATCGCGAACGGAACCATTGCGGACCGGACGCGCCCTGGAAAGTTTTGAATCCACAGGTTAATCATGTTTATCGTTTCTCGTTTCATGGTTTAGTCACCTCGTGCAAACTATCTGTGGCCCCCGCCGCCATGCCCGCCTCCGCCACCGTGGAAGCCTCCGCCGCCCCCTCCGTGGAAGCCCCCAAAACTGGACTCCCCTCGGAAGGAATTGGATCTCGCAACCCCTCCATGATTGAACCCACTGAAGGCGCCGGAGTGCGTTCCTGCCGAAATATGCGAGTTGTTGGTCCTATTGAACCCCTCATGCCCACCAACGCTTCGGCCATGAGAATCCGCAGCATGGTTGAAGTTCGCTCGTGTCGAATTGAAACTGTTGCGATTGACGATGGTCCTGCTATGAGAAATGTACGTGTTGTGGTTGTATTCGACTCTCCCGCCGTGGTGCCAATCGTATCCCCAACCGTGCCAACCCCAGCCGAAGCCGCCAAATAGTCCAACCCCGAAGCCCAGTCCAAAAGCGATTCCTGGACCATCCAGGAAGAGTCCTGGATACGGATACCAACCGGGGAAGACGCCCAGCGGCGCGCCATACACCAGCCAGGGATCGTATTGAGGTACGTAAACCACGTCGGTAGCTGCCGGTTGAATGACGATCGTCTTTCCCTTAGTGCTTACCTTCTCCTGGGCCGTGGTGTTCAAGTTCCCAGCCTGCTTGGCTCGCTCACGCATGGTTTGGATCGCCTGGGTCAGCTCTTGCTGCTGGTTGACATGGGCGTCGCCCAGTTCTGAAGTCCAAGCTAGATTCTGATTCATATTGGCGAGCACCGCAGGGAACTGCGTCAGAGCTTTGACACTGGGATCCCAGGATTGTTTGTCTACTTCTTGCGCCAGTTGCTGGCCTTGAAGATTTTTATTTTGTGCCATCCACTTCCCGGCCTCTACTACTTGGTCCGGATAAGTTGAGGCTGCCAGGATCTGCGCTATCAAGGCGTCCGGGTACAGTGCGATGGGCGCCACGAGTTGCTGCAATTGTTCGGTACTCTGTTGCGCAGCCTGAGGGGGTGGCTGCGAAATGGACGCGGCAGCCGGATAGGCGAACCCGTCCGCTGCGCCTACTAATACTAAGGAGCAGGAAAGGAACAGTGCCATACTTTGTTGAAGTAATTTCATACGAGTTTCTCCTTCATGCGGTTCCGCTCACTTCTTCACGTCTGGAGGAAAGTGATCGAACATCTTCTGCACGCCCTTGTCAAGATTCTTGATGTTCTTGTCGGACTTGTCTGAAAGAGTGTCACTCGATGATCCCCGCCAGATGATTTTCTTAGTCTTTGCGTCGAACAGATCGACGACTAGAGTGCCGACCTTATAGTTGTCAACCGTTGTAGTTGCGTCTCCGAATCCACCGCCCCAGCGCCAGCCGCCTCCGAAACCGTCGTAAAAGGTGTTGAGAGTGTGCTGGTTCTTTGTCATCTCTATCGCTACGATCGCGATATCACCGCCCGAATCCACTGGCGTCAAGCCTTTCGCTGTAAGTCTGCGTTGACCGCTTCTTTGATCCGGTCGACCAAGAGCGGATCCTGGGTTTGGACCTTTTCCCAGGAGTACGTTTTGTATTGGCTAAAATCTGCGCTGCGATCGTAGTCGGTCTTCACCTGCTGTGCGAATGAGGCAGTCGCAAACAGAACCGCGATCCCAACAGACGCGAATATCGTACGTTGCACGTTCATAAATTTTCTCCTTCAATCGTCTTGAGATTTGTTCTTTCAGTGAACATTCGCAGGTGTAGTGTGCAATCGAGCGGCCAAGAGCTGGCGGTTGGATTACCGAAGCCGTTCAAACACTTATTCGGATGTCGCGTGGTTTCGGTTGCAACCGTCGTGGATCATATGTCGACAGTCCTGTCTTGATGGCGTCTGGGCTTGTTTTAGGAGCCCGCGATGGCTGCTGCCGATCGGGACGCTGCGAGAAGTGGTGAACTATCCCGATGGTCCGGCATGTTGAGGCGCAATTAAGACATGGCTGCCAATATGTCGTCACAGCTCTGGATTTCAGAATCCTCAGCGCCTAATACCTTCAATAGCTTGAAGTCATTTGAGTCGAAAAACGAGTTGGCATTTCAAGCGCTACTTCTCGGCTCAGAGACGTGGACGATCTGGCATCTGGTCAGGAATGCAATCCAGCGCCCAGCGGACCCAGTCCTTCCACGTCTCATTATTCTTCTCAAGAACGGAGATTTTTGGATGGCTTCTTCAAAGACTCAAGAACGCGAGCAAGCCGAATTACCCACCGGGCACCAGCCGATCAGTGGCAAGCTGGGCGCAACTATTATTGGCCCCACGAATCCCTCACGTGAAGCCGAGAACCCGGACACACTGGTGCCACCGCGGGTCGACCATGGCACAATGGCAAACCTGAGATGGTCCTTCGCTGACAGCCACATGCATTTGTCCGAAGGGGGCTGGGGGCGGCAGACGACGGCCCGCGAATTGCCTATCGCCACTGAGGTTGCGGGCGTCAACATGCGCCTCACACCCGGCGGGGTTCGCGAGATGCACTGGCACAAAGCGGCCGAGTGGGCCTACATGCTCAAGGGCCGAGCGCGCATCACAGCGATCGACCAGGATGGCCGCACCTTTCAGGACGACGTCGGCGAGGGCGACCTCTAGTACTTCCCTGCTGGCATCCCGCATTCAATCCAGGGACTCGAGGACGACGGTTGTGAGTTTCTGCTCGTCTTCGATGACGGCAACTTCTCCGAGGAGGAGACCTTCCTGCTCAGCGACTGGCTCGCCCATACTCCGAAGGAAGTTCTGGCCAAAAACTTTCGCGTGCCGGAGAGCGCTTTCGATCGCATCCCGCAAAAGGACCTTTGGATCTTCCAGGCGCCAGTGCCGGGGCCGCTGGCCGCGGATCGCGTCGCCGGCGCGGGACCGGTCCCCAATGCGTTCAGCCACCGGATGCTGGCTCAGGAGCCTATCCGCATGAACGGCGGAACTGTCCGTATCACCGATTCCTCCGTATTCACGGCGTCGAAGACGATTGCGGCCGCCTTGGTCGAAGTGGAACCGGGCGGCATGCGCGAACTGCACTGGCACCCGAATGTGGATGAGTGGCAGTACTACATCTCAGGCCAGGCGCGGATGACCGTGTTCGCGTCGCAGAACAATGCACGTACCTTCAACTTCCAGGCAGGCGACGTCGGCTCCGTGCCATTTCCGATGGGTCACTATATCGAGAACATCGGCACGACGACCCTGCGGTTTCTGGAAATCTTCCGGAGCGACTACTTCGCCGACGTCTCGCTGGCTCAGTGGTTGGCGTTTACGCCCCACGAATTAGTGCGGGCGCACTTGAACATCGACGAGTCCGTCCTCGCGAAAGTCCCGACTAGCAAGACGCCGGTGGTAGCGGCCTGAGACAGCGCTGATCCGCCTGCGACTTACTGCGATCTAAACCATGCAAACCGAACTCGTGCCAAAAATTCGCAATCAGGCGCTCGATCTCAGGGTTCGCGACCTGCTACTAAACGCGTTGACAGCTTCGTCGGGAGCTGTCGACGCGATCAGCTTCCTTGCCCTGGGTAAGGTCTTCTCGGCCTTCATGACCGGGAACATCGCGTTCCTCGGGCTCCGGGTTGCAGGCGCCAGCGCGCCCGGCGCTGTGGCCATTATCGTCTCGATGGTCGCCTTCGCGGTAGGCGTCTACCTCTCGACTCGAATCGTCAAGCCTTCTGAAGCTTCTGGCATATGGCCCGGACGGGTGACGGTCGCGCTCAGCGTATCGTTGATCGCGCATGCTGTTTTCCTTGCCGTCTGGTTCGCGACTGATGGCCAGCCTTCGGTTGACGTCGCTCATGTTCTCCTCGGCTCGTGGGGGTTCGCGATGGGGATTCAGAGCGCCGCAGTTCGAACGCTTCATGTGGAGGGTGTGTTTACGACCGCTGCGACCGCAACCATCATGTTCCTCGTGAGCCACATCACCAATTGGTCCGACACAATCGTAGAAAGGCGCCGGCTTGCGGGCGTGCTCGTCTCTTTGTTCGTGGGCGCCACTGCCGGAGGGCTGCTTCTGGTTCGGGCGCATATCTATGCCCCGATCTTGCCATGCGTAATCACCCTCGCGGCGGTCATAACAGCGGCGATCGTTTTTGCGGAGCGATCAGAAGCAGTCCAGAACTAAGGTACCCTCTTACCGCGAAATCCTGATGGGCAGACGTAAGTCATATGGGAATTCTTGACATCCTACGCCAGGACCGACGGGTCCGCTCGCTGGTTTATTACTCGGAGAACGACGTCACGAAGCGTGGTGAAGGGTGCAGCCTCGTCAGAATTCCCATTTCAGTGTGTGCTGGCCGTGGTGGTGGCGCTTTTTCCAAGCGGAAGCTTTATCGGCTGAACGAAAGCGCCCTCCCCTGCTGAGTCCCACACGGCAAAACGCACCCACTTCTTACCGTCGGCGTTGAATGGAATCTGAAAGTGGTGTTTCCCGAAAGGCGGTAAATCCGTGGCGGCGATCTTTTGCCTGCCGGTGTGCTGTCCATCGCCCCACACAATTTCGGCAAATTCCAGCGGAAACGTCCATTCTACGTCCGCCACGATTGTGCTTTGACTTCCAGTCCCCTGCATGGACCACGATGGTATTAGCACTTCCCCGGATGTAACGAAATAGTCTCCGCGCTTCATGGAATCGACGATCGGCTTCCAGTTGTCGATCTCGGGCGGCGTATCGACCTTTACATAGTTCACCGGATTGTTGGCATAAATGTCGTCGCCCGTGCCCTGTTGATACACCTCCGAAATTGCCTGCATGTATTTAGGACGCGTGGGCAGATCGGCCACCCAGTTATTCATGTCATCGAACAGAGGCATGCAGCGATATTCACAGAGGCGCTGCTCCGAACCATCGAGGCCCATGCCCCAACGGAACCCAACCCCCCGATAGTTCTCGTCACGGAATGTGGGGGTATCTTTGGTCGCGTCGGGGTAGCCCGTCGATCCCTTCGAACGAGGGTGGGGCATGAAGAGAATCAGGTTCTCCCGATGCGACATTTCGATCAAGTCAGCCGGGCTGCCGACGTGGTAGACCTTGCCGTACTTCGGATCGTCTTCAACGAAAGGTTGTCCTGCGGCGCGCGTCTGCGTCCAGTACACCGGGTGCGAGATCAGAAGATCATGGTGCCCTCCGAATCCTTCGGTGGGAGGGCCTCCAAAGATTTCTTCGTTCGGCATAACCACGAAGCTCTTATCCGAGTGCAGTCGCGCAACCTGGTAGTAATCGGCCAGGGTTGCCAGTCGATCGCGAGGAGTGTCGCCACCAGGGACCACCATACCCACGCCGCCGCCATCGATGGGCGCGAAGACGGTGACGCCCGCGGCTTTGATCGCCTCGAAGTCGGGGAGCGTATTATCGAGACCACCAGACAGCAGAAGGCGCCTGACCAAACCAGCGTGAAAGTGAGTGGCCATCACTTCATATCCGGGCAACGGCTTAAAGTGATCCTGGCGCGTGTAGGCGAGGGCCGATTCGACCGCCGTGTGAGCCGTTTCGGCACTCACATATAGATACAGCGGCATCCTCTGCAACGTGCCGGGCCGGGCACTCCGCAGTGCGAAATTCTGCCTGCGGTCTTCGGGCCCCCGGCCGGCATCCGCCGGATCCGATTCAGCTTCCGGTTGCCGGACACCGAACGAGAATGAAGTATCGCTGTCTTTTCTATACCAATCGAATCCCAGGTTGAAATCGATTTCGCGGGCCCAAAAGAAATTGTGGACGGGTGGAAACACGGCGATCGAGCCGCCCTTACCCTCTGCCACCAGAATCCGATTCGAAGCCCGCACTGTCACTTCATTTTGGTTAACCGCGCCCCCAAATTCGTAGGCCTGCCAAAGATTTGCGGTGTCCCGCCAAACCATTCGCGACCCGGGCGCGATCGTCATCCGTTTGACGCCGGCGTCGTATTTATAAGCCACGGCCGGTTCCTCGGTTTTGGCAATCACCTCCTGGCGAATCAGGTTCGAGCCTTTATAGACCGTGTACTGCAAAGATCCGGAGAAGACACCGAGTTGGACTCCGGGGTACGAGACTTCCAGGCGCCCTCCATCCGTCTTGACGCTGCAGGTCTGAACGTCATACCTGGCAGAAGCGCGATGAATCTCGTCCGGCTTGCGCGGCAGACCCGGCTGATTTGCAACACCCTCTGCAGGCGGGGTCGCCCCGCCGTGGGAAGCCTGCATTCCAGGAACATTCAACGGCGCGTCCCAAAACGCCTCCCACCGGTCCTGATCCAGGATTTGCGGAGTAATCTTAATACCCAGACCTTTCAGCGGCAGGATTTGCTGATCGGTCATCCGGCGAATGCCGGAAACCACATGGAACTCAGGCTCCAGATTAGTCGCCAGCGTGACCCATGTTCCGGCTTTGTGCCTGAGAGCGACGTCCTGGATTACCGGTGTGCCGTTCTGAACGCTAAGGTGCAGCCGGAGTTCTTCGTTCTTTTCTCCCTCCCAGGCGACTGTGAGAGTCTTTTGAGCGGCGTCCGCGCTTAGGCCTGGCGATGGTTTATATTCCGACAGATTGCAGTTTTGCGCCTGAATTGCTGCAGGCGCCGCGATGATGCCCGCGAGAGCGATCAATTTCAAAAGGTGGGTCATACAACTCCTTCAGAAGGAAAACTGCATTCCAATGCGCGCTACACGCGGGGAAACAATACCCGTCGGATGTAGGAACGTTGCGCCTGTTAAGTAACTGGTGCTGGTGGCATCACTGGTATTGAAGATGTTGAAAACTTGAAAATTGATCTGATACCTCCATCTCTCTTTGAAAGTGAAGTTCTTGGCGACTTTAACATTCGTGATCGAGATCATTGGCCCTCGCTCAGTACCGAAAGGCTCCATGCGCAGCGTCACGGTGCCTTGCAATAGCAGCGGACTGGAGAAGCTTTCTGTCCTTTGTCCGGGCAGGCCAGACTGCGCGCGGTAAAAACCGGAAACCTCAAATCCCCACGGTAGATTATAAATCCCGGAAGCGCGGGCTTCCCAATTCCAGGTGTTGTCGATCGGAAATCGGTCGTCATTGGGAGTGGGAACAACCGCCTGGATCCACTCGTGGTTCTTCGTTATCCAGAAGGAACCCTGAACGTTCCACCTCTTCGAATATCGTTTCGTCACCGCAGCCTCGAACGTATTGTAGGTGTCCGGCCGGCTACCGGGAGCATTCATCACTTCGAATTGGTTGAACGACGAACTCGAATAGGATGATGGATAGGTGTACACGGTCACGGGAGCGCCGGCCAGCGCGTCGGTCAAAGTCACCGGAACAGTGTAGATACTTGCGGGCCTGAGTATATTGATTCCGCTGGCCGTCGAAGTGGTGGTGCCTTCGAGGGAAGTATACAAGTTGGTCACTTTGTGATGAATGTAGCTCAAGCTGAGTGACACATTCGGCACCAGTTGCCGTTCAACTTTGACGACATATTCATAGGTCTTATCTTGCGCGAGCTTGGGATTGTTCAGCTCGTTCAGGCCGCCGGTCGCGCTAATAAAGTTCGGGCTGCTTGGGTTCAGGCTTGCGAGCGTAGCGGGACTTGCGTCGCAACTTGTATTGTTGTAGGAAACGTTATTGTGGCCAGTTACAACGCAAGGGCCGTTCCACTTATAAGTCGTTGTAACCAGCGCATCGGGATTAAACGTGTTTCCCCAAAGATCACCCATAGTGTCGCCAAACATTCCAAATGATGCCTTCACGAGAGTCTTGCCGTCTCCGAAGATATCCCACGCGCCTCCAACCCGGGGAACTACGTCCTTCCAGACCAACAGCTGCTTTCCGGGATAGGTCGCCGCGGCGCTGAATTGGCCAGCGGCCTTCATCTGCGTTGGATAAAAATCGTTATACCGCTCCCAGCGCACACCATAATTCAATACAAACCTCTTCGCCAGCTTCCAGGTGTCCATGGCGAACAACGATTGATTATGCAGTTCGTTGTCCGGGTTGAATGGATAGTTAAATGTTTGGATCTCATTCGGCACTCCCTTGCTGAAAAGCAGGAGGTAATCGCCGGCGGCCTGATCCTTCAGCGCTTGTGTATTCCCGGCTTCCCAGGTATCCTCGGTGCCGAATTTGAATTGATGCCGGCCAACAATATAACTCACGTTTCCTCTCACCTCATAGCGGTTTTGAGGCTTGTCATCCGGGAAATCGTTGGGGCCGGTCAATAGCTTCGTAGTTAGTTCCTGGCTGCTGGGATTACCTGCTACATCGGTTCCCGGCTCGTCGGTGTAATGGACGTGGTAACCACCGTACCCGGCTATTACATTGATGAGCAGGTGAGGCGTGGGCACAATCTCCGCTTCGCCTTTCCACATATTCGCGGGCTGATGCTCATACAAGCTGGACGGCCCGGGCTCGGTGCTGGAAGCTCCTTGGGCCGAGAGGAACTTCAGGGAGTGTTGCCAGGCTCCGATAAACCGCCAAGTGGGATTGAGCTGGTACGATACTTTGATATTTTCCTGAGTCAGTGTCGAGACGATATTGGCTCCCGGCGCATCCAGGCACGTCCAGCAGCCCGCCGCATCAGGACCGCTCACAAATCCCAATTGGCCTGAGGTCAACGTCTGCTTGCTGATTCCCCCGTAAAACCACAGCTTGTCGCGAATGATCCGGCCGCCCAGGTCTCCCGCGTAATCGTAATAATGCTTGATCGGATTAGTGAACTTCAGCCCCTGCGCCGCGAGAGCGGGCGTAATGTTATTAGCCTGGAAGCTCGGGCTTTCCCAATCACCCAGCGCAGTTCCGTGAAAATCGTTGCTGCCCGATTTCATCACCGCCACCATGTTCACGCCTGCAAACGGCACATCGGCATTGTTGCCGGAAGTCTTGAACTCGGTCTCCGCTAATGACAAGGAATCGAAATACACAGCCGTATCAAGATCGTGGGAACTAGTAACATTGATACCTTCAACCTGAAGGTATGGCTCCGAAAGGACTCCGTAGGTGATAATGGCACTGCGAGCCGCTAGGTTGCTGTCTCCGACATCGGGCTTTCCTTGCAAACTGACTCCAGCGGACATGGGGAGCAATTCCTGAAGGCCCAATCCTTTCGGTGTAAGTTCAATCTCCTCCCTCTGTAAGGTTGTTCCACCAGCCGTGTTCACCGTATCGACAACCGGGCTCGATCCGGTCACCTCAACTGTTTGCTCAACCTGCCCAACCTTCATGACAGCGTCGACTCGAGCCGCAAAGCCGACATTCAAGTTCAGATCCGTGCGCACGAAAGTCTGAAAGCCCGCGCGCGCGAAGCTCACCTTATAAACGCCCGGCGCCGGCAGATCAAGCACCCGATAATTGCCGTCCTGGTCCGTGACCGCGGTCACGTTGGATACCTGGAGAGCGGGACTGGTCACCGAGACATTGACGTCAGGCACGGGTGCCCCGGACTCGTCGAGTACTCTTCCCGTGAGGCTGGCCGAGGCTACCGACTGAGCCTTCACTACAACCGGCGCGACAGCCACAACTAACAGAGCAGCCGCAACAGCAAAGTATCGGACGCGGAAACTTATTCGCTGCATATCAACCTCCGGGTTTGAACAGCCGTTAACGGGTTTGGGTCGACAGGGTCGGGGGATTCAGCAAGACCGGCTGCGTGTAAGCGCCATCGCCGGCCGAATCCCATACCGCAAAACGAACCCATTTCTTGCCGGTCGCATCGAAGGGAATCTTGAACTCATGCGATCCGAACGGCGGCATGTCGGTGGCGGGAATGATCTGGCGGTCGACCTTTTTGCCATCGCTCCATACCAGTTCCGCGAATTCCAGCGGGAAGGTCCATTCGACATTGGCCGTGTATACGCGGTGCGGACCTGTGCCTGAAACTCCATAGCTATGGAAAAGCACCTCGCCGGTGGTTCCGTAAAAGTTACCCGTGCGCATGGCGTCCAGAATCGTACCCCAACCCTCATTGAACGATGGCACGCGATCGAGCTTGATGTAGTTGACTGCCAGCAGTGGATAAGTCTCGTCATCCGGCCACTTCGTATAAGTGTCTCCCTCAGCCAGCATGTACTTTGGTTTCGGAGCCCAGTTGCTCGAATCATCCATCACGCCGAAACAACGAACTTCGCACAGTCTTTTTTGCGACAGATCCGCCGGCAACGATTCCCACGAGGCGCCGATATTCCGGTCGCTAAGAAAGAAGTCCTGATTGCGATACCCATCCGGATAACCCGCTGTATTCTTGGTGCGGGGGTGCGTCGAGTACCAAATTCCATTTTCCTGATTCACGAGAGTGAGGATGTCATTCGCCGAACCGAGGTGATATACTTTGCCGTAAGTCGGATCGTTCTCCATGAACTGTTGGTTGGCCGGCCGGGGCTCCGCGTGTGAAAAATAAACCGGATGAGGCGTCAGCAGCCACCAATGGCCACCGAGGTACGCATTCGGCTCCTCGCCGGGGATGAACAGCAAATCGCGGTCGGAAATACGAGCACTGCCTTCAAAATAAACTTTCTGTTCCATGAACCGTTTTGGTCCAGGATCCCGCGGGTCGGAATCGTCGTGGAAATCTCCGAGGTTCACGATATTAATCCCCAATGCGTGAAATACATCCACAAATGGCGGCCGGTAGTCCAGAGTGTTCCGGTCTCTGAGCATTTCATTGAAATCCAGGTGGAAGTGGCTGGCCATCACCTTATAGCCGGGCACCGGTTTGAAGACGTCGTCGTGGGTGTAAGTCATGACCGCTTGCTGAGCGGCGCGATCATTTTCAGGGCTCAGATAAAAATAGACAGCCATGTGCTGCAGGGTCCCCGCCGGCGCATTGTACAAAGCGAAGTTGTCCCAGTGCCCCTCCGAAGTTCCGCTCCGCCGCTTCCATTCGCTGTCGGTGACACCCCAGGGATGATATCCCTCACCTTTTTCAGGCTGCAACGCTCCCATTGCGAAAGCGCCGTCGCTGTCTTTGCGGTAGTAAACGTAGCCCAGGTTAATTTCGTCTTCACGCGCGAAGAAAAATTTGTGCGGAGGCGGGAACACGGCCAGCGATCCAGTGCCTGCATCCACGATGGCCAGCCGGTTCCGCGCGCGCAAGCCCACCGGCTCCGTATTGGTCGCACCGCCGAATTCGTACTTTTGCCATGCCCGTGCCGAATCGCGCCACACCACAGCCGGATGCTTTGCGATGTCGAAACCTTTCAAACCTGCGCGGTAGATGTACGCGACGCTGGGCTCATTCGTTTTAGCGATGGCCTCCTGTCGCAAGAGGTTGGTGCCCCGGTAGACGGTGAATTGCAGATCGCCGGAGAAGATGCCCATATCCAGGCCGGAAAACGTGACGGCTAATCGGGCCCCTTCGGTCGCCACCTTGCAACTGTCGGAATGAAAGCTGGCATCAGAGCGACGCACTTCACTGGGGTCCCGCGGCAGGGGATACGAATCGCCTTTGCCCGGAACTCCGGGGACGACCAAAGGTGCATCCCAGAAGGTGTTCCACTTTTCTTTGTCGTACAACTCCGGCGTCACCGGGATGTTGAGGAGCTTGAATTGATTTGCCATGGCTATCGCCATACGCCGCTTGCCGCTGGTCACGTGGAACTCCGGCTGAAGGGCATTCCCCAGCACAATCCACTGGCCGCCACTTTTTCGCACGGCTAATTCTTGCACCAAGGGCTGGCCGTCCCGGATTGTGAATTGCGCGCGCAATTGCTGGTCGCCTTCCCCGCGCCAAGTGAACTCCAGAGCTCCTCCGCGCATCTCGGCCTTCAGGCCATCGTTGGCTTTATAGCCCTGCAGATCGCAGTTGAGTGTTTGAGCTCCCGCCAATCCGCAAAACAAAGCCAAACACATCGGCAGCCTGTTCAATCTCAGCATCGTCAGAACCTCCAGACATAGTTTCTAGCGCCGAGGAAAATTCCTCGTCAGGTAAGTCTATCACTCTCTTGAATGCAACAGCGAGACCGGCCCGTTCCCGACCGAGCTACCCGTCCACCAACAGATTCAAAAGGTTCTCCCCGGCGGCGACCTGAAGTTGACTGAACCCGCGTTGTGGAGCTTTGGCGTGCGAATCGAAGCCGCCACGCGGTGCTGGCTCTCACCGACAGCAAGTAGGTTAAGTTTAAGGGCCCGTTGGAAGGACAATCATTCCGGCGCCGGTGACGTCATTATTCAAATCCCAGGTGCGCTCGTATTTCAGCGTCGCTGCATCGTAAACTTCGATCTCGTATCCCGCGCCGTAAATGTACAGCTTCTTGCCGTCGCCGGCCATGCCGAAGCTGAAGCGTGAACGGCAAGGAACTTCCATGGTCTGAGTGACGCTATTCCTTCCGAGATCGAAGGCCCAAAACTCACAGCGCTTGGTCCCCAGGTTCCCAGTGGTGATAACTGTGTAGGCGTTCTTTTTGTCCGGCGCGACTTGCAGTCCGGCCATGCCTGCCGGGGAAGGGCCGATCGGAGTAAAGTCGACGCGCCTGGTGCTTAGATCAAAACGGGCGATGCCGAACATGCGATTGTGTACGACGGGATCAGCGGCGTTGAATAGCGAGATGTGCTGGCCCGGTTCGCCGATGGAATCGAGCAGGCCGCCGAACCCCACATTTTCCATGTCGGCAAAATCGGGTCTAGCTAGATCAATGCGGTCCACTACCTTAAAGTCGTCGGCATTGAGGATCACGACTTTGTCGCGGAATTGATATAGGTATTTTCCGTCCGGCGAAACTTCAAACGCGGCCCGGCCATAATAGCCCGCATTGGCATTTTCATCTTCCTTAGCGATGTCCGCCGTCCTCACTATCTTCTGTTGCGCGAGGTCGATCACGGTGTACTTGAGCTTGCCGATCTCGTATCGATCGTTCAGCTTGTTCATCTCCGTGGTGACAGTGTAGAAGAGCTTGCCCTGGGGGTCGGGGACTCCGCCGTTGAAACGGTAGCGCTTGGTGGGAGTGTTCAGCACAAAATGATTGGTCACTTTGCGGGTGGCGACGTCGATCACTTCCAGGCCGCTGTGATCATTGGTGGTGACGTAAATCGTCTTGCGATCCAGCGACAGTCGCATGCTGGTGGGCAGTCCGGTGACCAGCGGGATCTTTTCGACGATCTGTCCCTTGCCTTCATCAAACACAATGACGGAATCGGGATACGCGCCCATGAAAATTATGGCGCCTTGCGCGGCCGCACATGACAGCGCGAGTATGAAAAGCAGTGTCTTCATAAGAGGCTATGGAAAAACCAAATCGAGATTGCGCCAGTCCTTGGTGGCGGCAGCGCATTTGCTGGCCCAGTCCGGATAGTTGTTGAGGTGATCGGGCACCTGCGCGGGCCAGAAGCAGGTGACGTAGCAATCGTAGATGTCGCGCTCGACGGGCTGGCAAAGCCCCGCTGTGCCGCCGGCCGAATCCACTTCCCAGCCGGGCGAGAACGACAGAGAGCAGCCCATCGGGATGTGCGGCTTGGGCGGTTGCGGCACGGGATTCTGTAGCGCGACCACGTCGTCCGGGCTCGGCTGCGCGATCTGGCCGGCGATGCGGCTGGCCTTCTGATTTAGAGGTCGCAGGTGCTTCATGAGATTGCCTTCCTTTCGGCAAAAACTCTGAGAAACTCAGGATTGTGGGCGCTGATCGCGCCATAAATTTGCAAACAGGTATCGGTCCAATCGCGGATCCAGTCGCAGTAATGCAAGTTCGGATGGCCGGTGTCGCCATACCGCACGTATGCTTCGTGGTGGCACCCACCGGCGCACAACGGCCGCGCCCAGCAGGTGTGGCAATCGTATTTTGAATTGATATGTCCGCGTTGGAGGAAATCCTTCTGCTTTTCGCGATCGATGCCCGTGGAGATGTGACCGAGCGCGTGAGTGTCGGAATCAACGAACCGATGGCAGGGCGCGATGTCGCCCGAAGGTCCGACTCCCACCAAGCCGAGCGCCGCGCCGCAGGGATGCGATTTATTTACGCCCTGGCACAACTCCGAAAGAGTGTCGCTGACGTTGGAAAAGCCATGCATTTCGCCCCGCAGCGCATATTCGAGATACTCGTCGGCCAGCACATGAAACTGAGCGAGCACATCGTCCATGCCGCGTTCGTTGATTGCATACAGCCGATCGGGAGAAGTGGTGACCGGCGCAAATCCTACCTCGTGGAAACCGAGATCGTTCTTCAAGTGCCGGAAGATCTTGACAACGTCGGTGACCCCCTTGGTGAGCGTGACGCGCGCAGTAATCGGCCGGGTGCGATGGTTTTCAATTAATGCGCGCACGCGGGGCGCGATGATGTCGTAACTGCCGCGACCATTCGCAAAGACCCGGAGCTTATCATGCAACTCGGGCGGGCCGTCCATGCTGACCGTTACGCCGATCCGATTCTCGGACAAGAACTCGATGATGGCGGGTGTCAGCAGCGTGGCGTTGGTGGTCAGGCTGAAGTCGATGGAGCGGCCTTGCGCTGCGGCACGCTCGTGCGCATAGGTGACCACTCGCTTCAATAGCGGAAAATTCATCAGGGTCTCGCCGCCGAAGAAGGTGATGTGCACGGTGCGGCGCCCGACCGATTGCTCCAGCAGAAAATCCACCGACGCCTGGGCCGTGTCGTAGTCCATGAATTTCGGCTTGCCTTCGGGCGTCGCGACCTTGTCCTCACCGAATTCGTAACAGTACTGGCAGGAGAGGTTGCACTGGTTGGTCAGATTCAGGACCAGAGTCTGCAGCGGAAAATCAGCGGGCGGATCCTGAAGCGGTTCTGGCGCAAGATTCCCGGACACGATGACGCGGGTTTGGTGCAGCTCCGCGATGAGTTCTTGCGCATCAGTAACAGGGAAGCCCCGGTCGGCCAGATCGGCGACTAACTGCTCTTCGGAAGCCTCGCCTATCGCCAGCCGATCGATCAACATTTCAGCGGCGCCGTCTAATTCGAAGATCGCCCCGGCCGGAACCAAGTAGAGAAAACGACGATTCCGGGCCGAAAACGAATGAAATTCACCGAGGCGATAAACGCGCGTGTCGGCCGCGATCACTTGGTAACCTCCGGCTGATCCCAGCGAATATACATCGGAACTGTGACCACGAGATAAGAGCGGCCGGACAGCGGCTTGCCTTCCTTATCCTTTTCATTTTTGGCGGTGGCAACCACCCATACATCGCCGTAGTTGTTGCGGCTGAACTTGCGTTTGGGATTCGGTCCATCGAGCGCGGGCGTGAACCGACCGGTCGGGCTGAGGGTGCCTACGAAGTCTTTATCGTCGTCGCCATATACGGAAAGATATTCCTCAACCGACCACGTTACATCAATGGGGCCGAGCTCGACATCATCGGCGGTGTGCAATTTGTCGTCAGCGCCGCGCTGGTAAGCGACCGCGTCAAACTGCTGGTAACCCTTGGGATGAACATCGCTGCCTAGGCGCGCAAGCGCAGTTTCGGGCAGCACCTTAATATAATCAACGCGATCGTAGACCGCAATGGCGCTCTCGAGGACCGAACGCCGGAACGCTACATCGCGCTTGCCCGGTACGGCATTGGAGGCCACATCGACCTCCGCCACGACTTCACCCGGATTATGGGAGACGACACGCCGCACGGTGATCCCGGAACCGAGGTCCAGATCGGCCGGCGCGACTTGGACGGGCAGATTGTCTCCAATCAAGCGGATGCGATTAGCCTGAGAACCTAGCTTAAACATAGTTCGATCCACGCCGATCAGCGTTGGCTCGGCCGAAGCCCGGACCAACTTCACATCGGCGCCGAACTCCTGGTATTCACCAAAGAACCAGCGCCCCTGTGCCCAAAGTTGATCGGGCGAGATCCACATGGCTTCGCGCATCTCTTTGGAAACGTCGTCGGGCTGGTTACCGGCGGCGTTCGTTCCCTTCGATCGCCCGCGCCAGGAATATCCGGCGTAGACCAAACCTTGACCGGAGCGCGTCAGCGTGGAGCCATCCTTCACCGACTGTAGCTTGACGCGCGTCTGAAACTCATCGTCGGCCGAGCCGGGTTCCATAACCATCTCGCCATAATATTTGCCTCGGCCCGGAATGTTGGCGGTAACAAGCCAACGGCCGGCGAGTTTCGGCGCACGCATTCGCGCTTGCCAAGCCGACCACTCGGGAGTGTGGAGAGGAGCGGTCTTAGCGAGATAGTCGATACTCTGATCCACCAGAGGCGGTGCGTCTTCGGGAGCCGCTGCGATCAAAGCAGCGTTGCCGCCTCCTCCGAAAAATCCTCGGCGGAAAGCCACGTCGGCCTGTGCATACAAGAACACGTGCATGTTGGTGAGTAGTTTCCAGTCTTCTTTGGAGCGGCGCCAAGAAAGTCCTCGACCGATGGGATGGCATCCCATGCAAGTGGTCTGGACGGCTGGATTTGGAGCCGGTTCGTCTTGCATACGGTGCTCCGGCATGTACATCACGCCCCTGGCTTCTTCAGGTGCGAGGCCATGATAAGTGCTGAGATATTTCACGACCGACCGCGCCTCGGCCGGCGAGATGGTCAAACCATTAAGGCGAACCATCCGCTTGATGGCTTCTTCCCAACCTTCGGGTGTGCTGCGCTCCCAGGAGATACGCGAAAGATTGCCCTTGTCGTCTTTGGTGTGGCAATTTCCGCACTTTGCGATCACGAGCGGATCGGTGACCGGGATGCCTTCTTCAGGTTTCTCCTCGGCCGCCGGAGGTCTCGCTACCGCCTGATTGCCGTTCCGTTGCGCCTGCGCCGGCAGTACCGCAAACAAAGCTGCGATCGCGCAGCAGAGACCGACCTTCATCATCATTCGCTCCTTGGCTATTACACTGTTTTACAACACTACACTGTCTTACGCCACATCAATGTCAGAAGGTAAGCCGCCCGCCAAGCTGGATCGCACGAGGGCCGGTGTCTTCAGCGGTCTGTAAGCTGTTGACGGTGCCAAATGCCGCGGTACCCAGGCTCAGATTGGGGACGCCGTAGTTGGGATGGTTAAAGAGGTTCGCCGCCGAACCACCAATCCGCAAAGCGAGGCGTTCCTTGTACTTGAAGCTCCGATAAATCGAGAGCGAGACCTCTTGCGTGCCGGGGCCGACAACAGAGCCTACTGCGGAATTGCCGAAGCGGCCGATGTTGTCAGGAGGGAGCGCGAAGGCGTTCGGGTTGACCCAATTATTGATGCTTTTGTTGGTGGGATAGATAGGAACACCCTTCACGATGTCAGCGCGCGGATCGCCTCCATCAAACGAATTGTCGAAATTGGTTCCTGATGGATCCGTGCCGGGCGCCGTCACCGTCAAATAAGGTCCCGTCTGAAACAGAAGCCTGCCAGCCACTTCCCATCCACCGACCACTTGATTCACGAGCCTGTTGGCGGTGTGGCTCGATGTTTCATATAGGAAGTTGGCAATGACACGGTGGTTACGAGTGAAAGGCACCCGCCCGTAATCGAGATTGGGATTGTAGAAATCGCTGGTTTGGCCGCCCCCCTCACCCACGAACGATGTCGGATTCCAGCCTCCAGCGTTAGAAAGGTTCTTGGCGTGGTTATAGCTGAATTGGAACTGGAGGCCTTTTGACATGCGCTTGTTGACGGAGACAGTGAAAGATTCGTAGTTGCTACGGCCGCTATTTTCCACGTTCACCAGCGAATCCCAGATCGGGTAAGGAGCGTTGGCGCTCGCCGCAGCAAATCCAATGGTATTCGCGGGCACCTGATCAGGATTAGTGGTTACAGAGAGATCGTTGCCGTGGCTGCCGTCGTAGGAGACGCGCAGGCCGGTCTGAAAGCCAAGATCACGCTCGATGGTGAAGTTCCACTGTTGGACGTACGGATCTTTATAGTGGAGCGCGTAGGACAAATCGAAGTCCTGGGTGCCAGGCTGTGCAAGATTCGAGGGGAAGGGATAAGGGAAGGTGTATTGCGCCCTTCCGCCCTTGATGGAATTGGTAAAACTTGCTACGTCGCTGGCCTCGACCGCCCATGACGACAGGATCAGGTAGCCCAGCGGTGAGTCGATGAATTTCCCGTAGCCGCCGCGGATTACGGTCTTGCCGTCAGCAGTGACGCGCCAGGCAAAGCCGATGCGCGGAGCGAAGTCGGTCTTCTGTGAGTAACGGAGGCTGTTCGGAATGCCAGCCTGGCTCGCCGTCAGAATGGGCGTGGGCAGGATCGATCCGGCGAATCCAGGGTTGACCAGTTTCAGGCTTTGGTTGGGGACTGCGACGGCCCCGTGTACAACCGAACCATCAGTTCCGGTATAGTAGCCGGGCAGAAATGCCGCCACATTCCCGTTATGATCTTGAAACATGGGGTGATATTCATAGCGCATACCGAAGTTCAGGGTGAGGCGCGGAGTCACCTTCCAATCATCCTGCGCATAGAAGGCGTAGGCGCTTCCGTAAGCATTGGTATCAGGATTGGTAACGGTGGCGATGGTGTCGCTGCTCGGAACTCCTAGCAGAAAAGCCGCATACGGATTCCCTATGGTTGAACCGATAACGGAATTGGTGAAATTATAGCGGCCCAGCCACAAGCTATCGAAAACGGAAGTGTATAAGGCTGTCAGGTAGCGATAGTCCGCACCGACTTTGACGGTGTGCTTTCCCGACGTGTAAGTAACATTGTCGAGAAACTGATACGTTTGGGTTTGCGCGATATTCGACCCCACGCCGCCGGTGCGCTGGAAACCAGTAATTCTAACGTTGGGAGCAGTGTTGACGGTCTGGAGGGAAGTTTGGCTCTGCGTGATGTAGGGAGTCAATCCCAGCTCATTTTCAATCCCGCTGCCCGAGATTCCATAGCTTTGAATTTGGTGCAGACCTGTCCAGCCAGCTCGAAACTCGTTCACCAGATGCGGGCCGATGACCCAGTTATGCGCGCCGGTGAGGCTCCAGTAGTGCTGTGGGAGCAGGATCGAACCGCCGAGAGCCGATCCGTTGAGAACATTGCCCGAGGTGCCTGCCGGCAGGAGTTCATTCTGCCGCTCTTTATAAGTGAAGCGGGCAAAGACCTGTTGTTTGGAGGTGATGTTTTGGTCGATACGGACATCGCCTTGATCGCTACTGATGGGGGTCGGGAAGTTCTGCACGTAGTTGTTGACGATGGAGTTGGCGGGACCGGTGTTGGGCAGTGGGAACAAAAACTTTTGAATACCCAGAGAGACCGGGCTGATCTGGGAAGCTGGGATTTGTTTATTGGGGAAAGGATTACCGTTGAGATCCGCGACTGTGCCTGGATAAACCGAAAGATCGCCGCTGCGCAACGCGAGGGAAGGCACATTCTCCACTAGGACCTGGAAACCATTTGAAAACACCCTCTCCAAACTATCCGTTAGAAAACTCAGACAACTCTAGTTACGGCGTGATGTTGGTCATGCCGAGAAAATTGAATGCTGTAAGAGAATTTCGGAAGGAGCGGCGGCTTGGGCGCGTACCTCGAAACAGCGTGCGGGCCGCGAAGCCCGGAACAACGACGAGGTCGTTCACCATCGTAACACTCCCGTCCCTCGCTCGACACTTAGAGCGAGGCGCTAGATTAAAGGGGCGACGATCAAAGGTTGAAAAAGTATATCCCGATTCACACTAACGTGTCAACGAAAATTACATTTGAAGCGGCCTTGGACATCCAGGAACTGCCTTGCCCCGGGATACGCAGGGCCGTAGTGGAACCCTGTGGCCGACGCGGCACTCAAGAGTGCGCTACGGCGCTAGCTTTGCGGCGATCGCCTCGAACGGATTCGGCTGTGCGCCTGGCATTGCTCCGCTGGGTTTTGGAAGCGCTCGGAATTGCCCGATTACCACGTGCTTGGCCGGATTGATGTAAATGGTCTGGCCGTAGATCCCGATTGCTCGAAAGGCGTGGTCGGGACTGTTAGCAGTGAGCCACCACTGATAGCCATAGCCGGGGTTGAAGGCAGGCGCTGTGGTGGATTCACGCATCCAGGCATCATTCACCACCCTTGTGTCGCCGAGTTTTCCGTAGTTCATCGCCATCAGACCAAAGCGTGCATAATCGCGGAGGGTCGCGTTGAAACAACCGAAGGCGCAAATCTCCGGTTGATTCTTGCTCTCATAAAAGAATGCATCGCTCTGCGCCCCGATCTTCTTCCAGAGCTTCTCCTCGGCATACGTATTAAGCGGCGCCCCGGTGACCTTCTCCAGCACCAAGCCGAGCATCTGAGTATTGATGCTCTGATAATGGAACGCGGTTCCGGGCTTCCGCTCCTGCTTCAAAGCCACCGCCGTTTCCTTGAACGGTTCGCCGCCGCGGATGAGATCGAAGATCACACGATGGATGTCAGCCTTGGGGTCCAGATAATCCTCGTTGAACTCGATCCCGGAGGCCATTTGGAGCAGGTTTTTGAGCGTGGCGTCTTTGTAGGCGCTGTCTTTGAGATACGGCAGATACTGAATTACAGGATCGTCGACGCTGTGAATCTTGTCCTCCTCCAGAGCAACGCCGATCAGAACCGAAACTACCGACTTCGAAATGGACATGGACAGGAACCGGTCTTCAGGCGCCGCATCGTGAAGGTATTTCTCGTAGACGATCTGATTGTCTTTCATCACGATGAACCCCAACACGTCGCCCTTCTGCAGGTATTCGTCGAGCGAGTAAGTCTTGTTGTCCGCCGTGTATGTCAGCGAGAACGGCGCGGCGGGGTCGTTCAAGCGGAACACGTCGCCGGGCTTGCGAACCCAATCCAGCCGCTGGTTGGGAATCTTGTCCATGTGATGGAAGTAGTAGAAATTGTAGGGCTGCGACCAGTAGCTGTATGGATCCGTCAGCATCTTATGGGGATCCACCTTGTCAAAGTCCAGCTTCGGTTCAGTCTCCGCGCAGACGAAGCCTGCGATTATCAGCAAGGCGAGAGCGACGTTGCTCGAGGGGCGGCGCATGCGGTCCTCCAGAAGCTTCGAATTATAGCTTAATGGAGAATAGCGAAGAACGGCTCCCTTCGGTCACGGCTCAGTGCGCGAGTTCTTTTTCGAGCGCGGTCCATTCCGCGTCGTCCAGGCGCAAACCTACCGCTGCTATATTTTCTTCCAGGTGCGCCACCCGGGATGTCCCTGGGATGGGCAGCATCACAGGGGAGTGGTGCAAGAGCCATGCGAGAGACAGTTGCGCCACCGACGCGCCATGACGCCGCGCAGCCTGATCCAGCGGTCCGCCGGGCTGAGCGAGTTTACCGGCTCCCACTGGGAACCAGGGAATGAAGGCGATATTCTGCTTCTGACAGTACTGCAGCACTGGCTCATGCTCGCGATCGAGAAGATTGTAGCGGTTCTGCACGCTGACTATCGGGACCGTTTTCCGCGCTCTCTCGATCTCGGCCACCGAAACTTCGGAGAGCCCGATATACCGGATCTTGCCTTCCTTTTGTGCGTCTTTCAGCGCACCTAAGCTCTCTTCAACGAGCACCTTCGGGTCGATCCGATGGAGCTGATATAGATCGATTCGTTCCACGCGTAGATACCGCAGGCTCATCTCCAGCTGTTGCCGCAAATATTCCGGACGTCCGACTGGCGCCCAGGCGTCCGGGCCCTGCCTGGTCAACCCGCCTTTGGTCGCGATCACCAGCCCCTTTGGATAAGGAGATAGCGTGCTGCCAATCAATGGCTCGCTCACCGCCGGACCGTAAGAATCCGCGGTGTCGATGAAGTTGATGCCGAGCTCGACCGCGCGCCGCAGCACTCGCCGTGCTTCTTCCGGATCCTTGGGCTCTCCCCAGATGCCTTTTCCCGTGATCCGCATGGCACCAAAGCCAAATCTATGTACCGGAAGATCGCCTCCGATCGCGAAAGTGCCGCTGGCGGCTGCGTTGATGGTTGCTAGGGTGGTCATACAGAGAAATAGATTAACCAACCCACCGAAAGTTTCCGAGATTCTTAAGGCGCTTCGTTTTTACCGTGTTACAACATATTGCTTCGGCACCTTCAGCGCCATCGTGCCCTGAACGGTGACAACGTCGTACTTACCTACCGAACCAATCAATAGATGCGCCGCCCACGGCTCGAGGCCGTACTCATCAATCAGCCAGTGAGCCATGTCGGTGGTGGCTAGCTGCAGTGCGCGGTTGAGCGAGCTTGCGAATTCCGGTTGCGCTCCCACGCTGATCAGATAATCCGATGTTTCCAGGCGCGGCCCGGTCATTTTGATATTTTTCTTGACATCAACTGAAAACTCGACGTCCATGGAAGTTTCGACACCCGTGCCAGTGGGCTCTCCATCAGCCATGAGCGCATGCCCATCTCCGATGAACAGCAAGGCTCCTGAATGATAGACCGGGAAGATGACCTTGGCGCCTTCCACTACCTCGTTGTAGTCGAGATTGCCGCCGTAAGAGCCGGCCGGCCCTGAGGTCGGCGCGAAATCCCCCGGAGCAGCGACGCCGATGCATCCCAGCATGGGGCGCGTCGGAAATTCAAGCTTCACCCGACTGCTAGATGGCTCGCTCAAGCGCACCATTTTGCGATCGATGTCGATGTCCCATGGCACCTGCGTGTCACTGCCTTTGCGGACCAAATCTTTCTTGTAGTGGTTGGAGTAGATCGATTCGACGTATTCAGGCATCAGCGAATATAGGCCCAAGCGGTACGCCGAATAGCCCCAGTTCCGATTCAACCGCACGCGCCGCAAGGTGACGATCAGGGAGTCGCCCGGCTCGGCGCCTTCGACGAAGAACGGGCCGGTAAGCGGATTGCCTGGCTCGGAACGGTGCTCGCTCATGTAGTCCTGGCCTCCTGCATCGAGGGTCTTGGTGATCACCACATCGCCGGGCCGGATTCGTTTGAGAACTGGGTTGTTGTGGGCGAACGTATGGTAATAGGTTTGCGGGATCAGTTGAACCGTCTCGGCCATCAACGACACGCACAGAAAGAGAGCACCCAATAATCTCGAAAGCATATTGCCTTGTATGGTACCAGTCACAGAGAACCCTGCGTGATTACGCCATGCCGCACCGCCGCCCGAAGCGGATTAAATCCGATCCAATACGCCAGCTCCGGCAGTGACTCGATATCCCACACGCAGAAGTCGGCATAGCGGCCCGCTGCTAGAACGCCATGCGTATCGCTCTTGCCGAGCGCCCGAGCGGCATGTCGTGTTACGCCAGCCAGCGATTCCGCCGGTGTCATGCGAAACAGCGTGCAAGCCATGTTCATCGCTAGCAGAATCGATGCTGTGGGCGACGTTCCGGGATTGCTGTCGGTCGCAATCGCCATGGGCACGTCGTGGCGGCGAAATAGATCGATAGGCGGGTGTTTCGTTTCGCGAAGAAAATAAGAGGCACACGGGAGCAGGACTGCCACGACGCCGACGTTCTTCATAGCCAGCACGCCAACTTCGTCGAGATGCTCCAAATGGTCGGCAGAGAGGGCATGATGGCGTGCCGCCAGAAGGGCGCCGCCCATATTCGTAAGCTGCTCGGCGTGAATCTTGACCGGCAGACCGAGTTGCAAGGCGCGCTCGAAAACCCGCTCAGCCTGCGCGGCCGTGAAGGCGATGTTCTCACAGAAAACATCCACGGCATCCACGAGACCCTCGCCCTGCAAAGCAGGAAGAATCTCGTTGCAGACCGAACTGATGTACTCGTCCGCACGGCCCGTGAACTCCGCAGGAATGGCGTGGGCGCCCAGAAACGTCGTGTACACCGTAACCGGGAAACTTTCCTCGAGTCTCCGCGCCACTTTCAGCATTTTGCGTTCGTCATCCAGGTTCAGTCCATAGCCGGATTTCACTTCGACCACCGTCACGCCTTCGGCGAGTAGCGCCTTCAGACGCGGAGCAGCTTGGCTAAACAGCGACTCCTCGCCGGCCAACCGGGTGGCGCGAACGGTGGAGTTGATCCCACCGCCGGCCCTGGCGATTTGTTCATAACTCGCGCCGGATAATCGCATCTGGAACTCGTCTGCGCGGCATCCACCATACACCAAGTGGGTGTGGCAATCGACCAGGCCCGGAGCAACCCAGCAGCGCGCAAGGTCATGGGTGCGTGGTACGGGAGTCACAAGCTCCGGTGGAAGGTCGCCATCGTTGCCGATCCAAGCCACACGATCGCCGCGAACAGCGATTGCTCCTGGCTCTATGGTCTCGCCCAGATCGCCCGCTGGGCAAATTCGCGCGTTTCGGTACAACGTCAACGGATCGGAAGAGTTCATGCAATCGGCGTCAGTCTGACCTTCCCCAATGCCGTCAAGAACTGATCGTTTGCCCGGGGCGTTCCAATCGACACCCGGATGTGCTCGGTGAAACCGGGCTCACGCCAAGGCTTGACGATCACACCGTGTGGCAGGAGGCGCTGAGTTAGTTGGAAGGAGTCCTCTCGCGCATCGAAAAAAAGAAAGTTTGCCAGGGACGGCGCCGGGCGGTAGCCGAGGGCATCGAGCGCTCGCCGCATGCGCTCCCTCTCCTCGCTGGTGCGTGATATGCATTCTCGGACGTATTCGCGCTCTTCCAGGGCGACCAACCCTGCCACCAGGGCCAGGCGGTTCACATTAAAAGGTCCCCGAACGCGGTCCATAAGATGAATGAGAGCTGCGTCAGAAGCGACCGCATAGCCGATGCGCAGGCCCGCCAATGCATAGGCTTTCGAAAAGGTCCGCAGCAACAGCCAAGGCAAGTGGCTCTGCTCCAACATTTGCAAGAAGGACGGGTACGAGCGATCCGCTGCTGCGTATTCAAAATAAGCTTCGTCGAAGACGATTAGTGTACAGTCGTCGACCGACGATAGAAGGCGGGACATATCGTCAGCAGTGATCGACGTGCCCACTGGATTGGAGGGATTACTGAACATGATCATCCGCGTCCGCGGCGTGAGCGCGGCAATGAATTCGTTGATGTCGAGTGTGTAGTCCCGCTTCACGGGAACAGCGCGAACGAGCGCTCCGATGGACTGCGGCCAAATGAGGTGGAGCCCGTACGAAGGCGTTACAGTCAGCACTTCATCGCCCGCAGACAGGAACGTCTGGACCGCGACCGCAATCAGATCGTCCGAACCATTTCCTAGCACCAGCCGGTCCCGTGTGACATTCAACCGCTCAGAGAGTGCGACGCGAAGCTCGTTGCCAAACGGATCCGGATAGAGTGAGACATCTGGCACCGCGCCGGCGATAGCTGCGAGAACTTTGGGGCTGGTTCCGTAAGAGTTCTCGTTGCTCCCCAATTTAGCGACCTCCTGGACGTGGTAATTGCACCGCACGTATTCGCTGGAAACGCCCGCGTTGTAGAGAGGAAGATTCTTGATTTCCGGCCGCAGGCTATCCAGGAAGGTTTGGGTAGGGCTCATAGGTCATATATACACCGGCACGACAAATTCAGGCTGACGCGCGCAACGTATGCGGCCACATTGTTTACTATTGCTGGCACTCCACTCGCATCTTATAGTCCCAGCGAGCCGTTATAAACCTCACAATACTCGGGTTTTTACCAGGTGTAACGGTTCATCTAGCTCGGCGTCTAAAAAATGACAAACCCATGCCGAATTCCAACACCACTCCCGTACGAATTCTAGTTGTGGAAGACAATCAGGCCGATGTGTTTCTGCTCCGTCATGCCCTCGGCGAGCACGGAGAAGACTATCAACTCGAGGTACTTCGAGATGGCGCCGAGGCGATCCTATTTGTCCGGGAGCAACGGACACTTGCCACCGATCCGACTCCCTGCGCCATTGTTCTGGATCTGCACTTGCCGAAGCACGATGGAGCTGCCGTGCTGAAAGCCATTCGGCTGGAACCTACGCTCGCGCACATTCATGTCGTCGCACTCACGAGCTTGGCCAGCCCGGCAGAGGAGACGGAAGTTCGAACCCTCGGCATTCGTTTATACCGCTCAAAGCCGACGGACCTGGACGGATGGATTAGCCTTGCCGGAGAAATCCTTGAGATCTGCCGTGAGGGGGCTGAAGTACCCGTATAGCACAGTCCGGCGTCGTTGGTTGGTCTGTGATGGCGGGCTGAAGGAGGGCTGGTGGTGGGTCAATTCGAGATTGACCCACCTGAGGCATACATCACTGCGCGGGGTTGCAAGCTTGCTACTACTGGGTAGCCGGCACTAAGCGGGACCGGTTGGCCAAACAAAGACGATAATACCGATACACCAGGTACATGAGCGGCAGAATGAACAGCGAGAGTTTCCATCCTACCTGGTGCGTGGATGAGCTAACTGCACCCGCGATTCCAGCACCGATCAGGTAATACGGGAAGGACCACAGATACGCCTGCCGTAAGATCCGTTCCAGCGGCTCCTTCTCGGCCAGCGAGATTACCAGTGAAACCAATCCCGCGTTGACTCCGAAGAAGGTACAAGCGCTGAGGGCCAGGCTGACCGGGTTATCCATTCCCTGCCCCAGCAAACTGGGCACACAGAAGGCGGCCATGGTGCTGAGGTTGATGGCTGCAACATTAAACAGCAGCTGCAGCGGCTGGATGCGGCGCTTTGGCTTCCAGATGCATTGCAGCAAGGTCGCGATAGATCCCAGAACCAGTGTCTGGGCCAAACTCATGGTGGCGACACCGATGAGCAAGAAGACGAAGAGCACCGACATGGAGCCTTCGATCGTGGGCAGCTTCACCTTCAAGATCGCGGCGATCGAGGTCAGCGCCAACAGGATCAGGAAGCGGGGAGTCTCTGGGAGGGCCCAGCCCGCGCCGATAAACGTCGTGCTCAGTGCGATGCCGGCCACTGCGACGGAGATGGCGTAGAGTTTCGCTGTATTAGTCATTAGCGTTCTCCTTATATTAATTAATCAGGGTTCCGAGTTATGAGGTCGGAGGACTATCCTGATCTCCATCATCCGCAGCCATAGCCTGTATGCCTGAGGCGGCAGTGACACTCTCGCCCCAAATCAGGGCGAAGCCAGTAGTAGTGATGTCACCCCAAGTCATCGCTTCACCCCAAATGAGTGCAGTTCCGTTGACGAACACGCTGTCGCCCCAGGTCATTGCTTCACCCCAGGTCATGGCGTCTCCCCACGTGAGAGCGTAATTGAGGACCGCCGAGACGTGCCTGGTGGCTGAATTATAAACTGCGGAGGGCGACAACGCCGGTAGGGTTGCCAGGTCGGTGCTATTGAGGGCAGCGTTGACGTCGAGATAACCGGCGCCCACCGCAAAAATATCGGATTGCATATTGAAGGCAGCATGAGTGAGCTTTTCGTATGACGTCGTATAGGGCGGCAAGACCTTTGTGGCGGTCTTCATGAGACGAGCTTTGACTTGATCGGGTGTAAGGCTGGGCTGTTTCTGCAGCATTAGAGCCGCCGCTCCACTCACAACCGGCGTAGCCATGCTTGTGCCGCTAAGCTGAATGTAGTCCGATGAATTACCAGGCGCTGGATTAACTTCGTAATAGGAATTTGGCACCAAGGCGGCGGGGAACTCGGCGGCGATGGTGCTGTTAGGCGCCATCAGAGAGACGACATTATTTCCGGGTGCCACCAGGTCGGGTTTGACAATAAAATCGAAAGCAGTGGGCCCTTTAGAACTATAGCTGGCGATCGAATCGTCCGAGCGCCAGGGCGTGCCATTTGTTTTCATCGACCCTACCGTAATCACATAGGGATCGTTTCCGGGAGAAGCAATCGTTCCATACCCATTTACGCCCATCGTGGTACTGCGGCCATAATTGCCGGCCGCCGCTACGACAACGATTCCAGCTTTCCATGCCGCTTCCGCCGCCTGGCACAACGGATCGAGAGTGTAGCTTTCAAAGACCGGCGTTCCTATAGAAAGGTTCATGACGCGAACGTTGTAAGTACTTTGCAGTTGAATAACTTGATCGATGGCCGAAATCACGTCACTGACATAGCCGGAGCCGTTGGCGTCTAACACCCTGAGATTGAGGATGTTAACATTGGGAGCAATACCCTTGAAATCGCGCTTGAAATTAGGACCGGAAGAACTTGCGCCGCTCGATCCCACAATACCCGCGACGTGTGTTCCGTGTCCGTATTGATCGGAGGCATCCAAACCCGCTACGAAGCTTTGGCTGTACACGATACGGGAGGCCGTGCCGTCACTCGTCATCAGATCGAGTTTCGATGCAACACCACTATCAATGATGGCAACACCGATTCCGCTCCCATCCAGCCCGGTTGCCCAAGCCATCGGCGCGTTCACTGTTTGGGTCACGATATCCAAATGGCTCATAGTCGGCCGATTGGGCGTAACGTAGGCGACCCATGGATAGCTGGCGATAGTACTGATCTCGGAGACCGGCACCGACATGTGAATGGCGTTGACGGAGGTGAACTGTTTCTTCACCTGGCCGTAAGGCCCCAGTAGTTTGAGTTCCTGCTTGGTCGGGGTCTGTTTGAACTGAATGATCACGTCCTCCATGCCTGTCGGCGTTGAAGTGGGCATGTCCCTGGAAACCTTGGAACCACCAAACGCAAGCGTCGCCGCAGCGGCCAGGAGAATTGTTCTAAAGATGAGTTTCATGTGTTTGTCCGGTGCTCGGAAACCGCTAATGTGCATCTGAAAAGCCAAATGGAAATACAACCAAATCAAAAAGTTACGAGATGAATCGGACCAATCAGCCATGCCACGTTGTCGCCAATGAGCCAGTTTGTCGCGTCGCAAGTGGCGCGTCCATTGAGCGGACACACTAGTACAGTGCAGCGAATCGTCCTGGGTGATCGGAGTAGAAAGTCCTTAGTTAACCGGTACTCAAACGCTAGTTGGTTCTAAGGTAGCCACCACTTCAACGAGTCCGAAGTAGCGGCGAAAAACTCGTCTCGCTGAGTGCTGGGATTACTGTTGGTCCAGTTGCCGGAGGGTTTGTAGTTGGGATCGTGATATACCCAGATCTCACCGCGGTCCGATGTCCCGTCCGTGGTTCCAAGGATGGGCGCCTCGGAATCGCAATCGTATGTCTCATTATCGAGCGTGAAGTGGAGATGCGTGCGCTCGATCACGCCGATCTTCGCAAATGCCGGAGACTCGACCGGCTCGGTGGATAGGAAATAGGCGCCGTGTCCAGGGACATAGAACATCACATAGCGGCCCGCGACCGTCGCCCCCGGCCCGCTGGCCGAGACCACCTGGTCGTTGATCTGAACCTTCAGGCCGACAAACCGGAGCGGAGCTGCGGCCTGGGAACCTTGCTCTGAAGAAGCGCCGCGCGCATTCAGCCGGACTTGCACCGTGTCGCTAAGGTTCCCAATGCCGGGAAGGACAGCGATGTCGATGGTGAACTTGTCGCCCGAAGCAAGCAGCGGCGACTGCCGAGGCTCGGGAAGAGTGGGCGTCGGTTTTCCTCCATCCGCATTCGGAAACCGGGTCGCAAAATCGTCACCCGCCGGCTTGGCGGTTACCCGAAAATGATCGCCGTCGGAGGTGCGCTCCACCTGTAGCTCGTACGCGAAGATCGCCAGGTTGTTTTCGTCCCGGAAGACGCGGTAGAAGCTGTTGCCCGAGGCCGGCTCGAGATCGATCTTTAACGCGCTGGGATTGGAATTGCAAGCTATCGTGAGCTGAACGCCATTGCTCAACGAGACGTTGGAGGACACCTGCGCAAAACCGGTTGCTGTGAGCGTTACAATTAGCGTGATCGGAATCCGCATTGACACCGTCCAGGCGTTCAGGGCAAGCCCATTTCATCTTAGACGCGCGCGGTACAGCCTGGGCGGAATCGACCATTCGAGATATCCGTTTCGCACTGCGGTCTTTGCGTAAGAGCCCAGCGTTTACACTCGCGGCTATTGGAACGTTGGCTTTGGGTATGGGCGCAAATACTGCGATTTTTCAGCTCCTCGACGCGGTCCGCTTGCGCAGTCTCCCAGTGCCAAACCCGCAGCAGTTGGCAAGAGTCCAGATCCGCAACGGGAATCGGGGCTTCGGCATCACCGAGGATTTCTACCAACTTACCTATCCGCTCTGGCAGGAGATCCGCAATCATCAACAGCCCTTCTCGAGCGTTTTCGCCTGGACGTCGGACAGGTTCCGTGACACGTTCCGTATTGGCGAAGGCGCTCAAGCTCGGTCCGCGCCTGGTCTGTTAGTGAGCGGAGAATTCTTCTCGGCCCTGGAGGTGCAGCCCGCCGCCGGTCGATTCTTCAGCCGCGATGATGACCGGCCCGCTTGTGCGGCCCCCGGCGTGGTTTTGAGTTATGCATTTTGGCAGAGCGAATTTGGCGGACGAAGTTCCGCGATCGGTAGCCGGCTGGTTGTCATGGATCATCCTCTGGAAGTTATTGGTGTCGCCCCCGCCACATTCTCTGGTTTGGAAGTGGGGAAAAAGTTCGATCTTGCTCTGCCGCTTTGCGCACTGAAGGTCTTGCAATCGGGCGACACCAACTTCGAGCGGCGAGACTATTTTTGGCTGACGGTCATGGGACGGCTCAAACCCGGTTGGACCATCGCTCAGGCTTCCGGCCAATTGCAAGCGATTAGCCCCGGCCTTTTTGCGGCTACCGTTCCAACCGGCTATGCCGCGCGCTCACTCGACGCCTACAAGAAATTCCGGCTGGAAGCGGTGCCGGCGGGCAATGGCGTCAGCGAACTCCGAGGCCACTACGATACGTCGCTGTGGCTTCTGCTCGGTATCACAGCGCTGGTGCTATTGATCGCGTGCGCCAACCTGGCCAACCTCTTGCTCGCACGGGCCGGCATGCGGCAGCGGGAATGGGCAGTCCGGCTGGCACTTGGCGCTTCCCATGCGCGGATCATTCGCCAATCCCTGTGCGAGAGCTTGCTTCTCGCCTGCGCTGGAGCGGGAACGGGTTTGGCGCTGGCGCGTATTCTCAGCCAGACGATCGTGCGGTCGCTAAGCAGCGAAGGTGATTTCTTGCAGCTCGATTTGACGCTGGATTCGCATACGTTCGCATTTATGGCAGCCGTAGCAGCCACCACCTGCCTTATTGTCGGCCTGGTCCCCGCTCTTCGCTCCGCCCGCCTCGATCCGGGTGAGACCATCAAAGCGGGAGGCCGTGGTCTGACCGCTGACCGCAATCACTTCTCTGCGCAAAGCCTTCTCGTCGTGGTTCAGATCTCTATCTCGGTGGTTCTCGTTGCTGGAGCGCTGTTGTTTGTCCGAAGCCTTCGCAACTTGATGACACTGGATCCCGGCTTCCGTGCCAAGGGAATTCTGCTCGTGTCCTTCGACATGAAGCGCCTTAAGCTTCCCGCTGCCCAACTAAAGCCGTTCGACCGGCAGTTGCTCGACGAAATTCGCTCTGTTCCGTTGGTCGAGGCGGCCGCCACAACCTCCAATGTCTTGATTGGGGGAGGGATGTGGAGCCTGGGAGTAAACATTGGAAGCGTGCGGGATTCTTCCAGATTCACCTGGGTCAGTCCGGGCTATCTGGAAACGTTGCAAACGCCGCTCATTGCCGGGCGCGATTTCAATGCCAACGACACAGAGACCTCTCCGAAGGTCGTCATTGTGAATCAGACTTTCGTTCACCGCTTTTTCGGCGAGACAAACCCGATCGGGCGGACGTTCCGGACCTCGCCGGAACCGAACTATCCGGAAACGGAATGCCAGATTGTCGGTGTGATCAAAGACACCAGGTATTATGACCTGCGCGAACCAGCGCCCCCCATCGCCTTCGCGCCCGCGTCCCAACATCCGGACAAGGGGCCATGGACTGAGATCTATGTCCGCTCGTCTGCGCCGCTCGGAACGGTCCGCGCCTCGATCGAGCGCCGGATAAGAGCAGTCCATCCGGAACTTTCGATGGAGTCTCGCACGTTTCAGGAGCAGATAGAAGACGGGCTGATCCGAGAGCGTGTGATGGCAGGGCTTTCCGGCTTTTTTGGCGTGCTGGCCGCGCTGCTCGCGACCATCGGACTTTACGGCGTGATCGCCTACGTCGTCGCCGGACGGCGGAAGGAAATTGGAATTCGCATGGCGCTCGGCGCAAGCCGCGGCCAGGTGATCGGCCTAATCCTCAAAGAAGCTGCGACCCTGGTGGCGATCGGCCTTGGAATCGGCGTCATTGGTTTACTGGTTTTCGGGCGCACCACCGCATCGTTGCTTTTCGGACTTGAGCCTTACGATCCGGCGACGCTGGCTGTAGCGGCCAGCCTGCTCGCCGCCGTGGCCCTTTTGGGCAGCTACTTGCCGGCGCGCCGTGCGTCACGATTTGATCCCATGGCAGCCTTGCGGTACGAGTAAAACGCGGCGAAAGGGCTGTTCATGGGGCGACGGCTGCGGTATTGAAGAGCTTCGCGAAAGTGCCTTGTTTTATGCGCAGCTCACGCGGAGTCCCGCTTTCCACGATCCTTGCGCCATCCAGGACAATCACCCGGTCCGCTTGGCTCGCTAATTCCAGCCGGTGCGAGATCAGGATGGTGGTGCGCCCCTGCATGATAGCTTCGTAACCGGCGATCACTTGCCGTTCTGAGACGGGATCGAGCGACGCGGTCGGTTCGTCGAGCACTAGCACGGCCGGATCCGCCAGAAATGCGCGCGCCAGGGCGATGCGCTGTCGCTCCCCGGCCGAAAGCGCCATGCCGCGCTCGCCCACTTGCGTCTCATATTGCTGGGGAAGATTGCGGATGAACCCGTCGATGCCGGCTGCGCGGGCGGCCTCTTCCAGATCGCGGTCGGAAGCGCCTGGACACGAATAGCGAAGATTTTCGGCAATGCTGGTGTGAAAAACGAAGGGCTCCTGTTCGACGAGAACGACTTGGCGGCGCAGGTCCGCAAGGCGCACACCGCGGAGGTCGTGGCCGTCCAGGCGAACTACGCCGCCATCTGGTTCGAGCAGCCGCAGCAGCAGATCGGCAATGGTCGATTTGCCGCTGCCACTCGATCCGACAATCGCCAGCGTCTCACCCGCGCGCACTGAGAATGAAACACGATCGAGCACCGGGTTGCGGTCAAACGACAAGCTCACTTCTTCGAAATCCACATCGCCGCGCACCTGGGGCAGCGAAGTGGCGTCCGGCGCTTCCACAACTTCGGGCGCCGTATCGAAAATCTGGCCGACGCGCCCCAGGGAAACCCGCGCGGTCGCAAGGTTCGTGTAAAGTCCCATTAGCGCTTGAATGGGAGGAAACAGGCGCATTGCGTAGCTCAGGAACGCAATGAAAGTTCCCGGAGTGATCGCTCCTTGAATCACCTGCCGCCCGCCGTAAAGGAACACCGCAGCGGTGCTCACCGACAGAATGAGGCCGGGCAGGCCGCCCGAGAAATAACTCAGGAGTTGCATCGACATCAGCGCGCGTATGAAGTTGTCATTCTTGTCGCGGAAGCGCGCCTCCTCGCGCTGCTGCGCGTTGGAAGTCACCACCAGCTTGACTCCCTGCAGCGTTTCGATCAGGAAACTGCCGATATCGGCGCTCGACTGGCGCACGGCGGCGACTTTGCCCTCCAGCCTCTTGCGGTAGTGCACCAGCGTCCAGATGCTAACCGGCAGCAGGGCGATCGTCAGCAGAAACAGCCGAGCGTCCAGCAAGAGCATGAACACGACGGTTCCAATCAAGAATAGCACATTGCCGATCCATGCCAGCGCGGTTTCCGCCGCCACGCGTTGGATCTCGGCGATGTCGTTATTTATGCGGCTGACGATCTCGCCCAGCCGCGTCCTCGCATAGAAACGCGGCGACAGACGCTGGAGATGCTGGTACAGCGAAAGCCGCATGTCGAACAGAATCTCGGCCGAGGTACGTGTGTATCGAAGTCCGGTGACCACATTCAGCAGGAAACTAACCAGCGTGATGCCGGTGAAAAGCGCGACGATGATCAGCAGCCGGTGAAAATCGTGCCCGAGCAGCGCGCGGTCAAAGAGGTCTTTCGACAGATAAGGGATCACCAGCGAGAGACCGGTACTGACAAGACTCAGCATCACCACCAGTACCAGCCGCCGCCAGTAGGGGATCGCGTACCCGATTAATGTTTTCTTGCGCAGAAGTCCATTTTGACACAGAGGGACATGAGACCTAGGCCCATGGCCATCATCAGCAGCGTCCAACACTCCGGCACCAGAGCTTCGATATATACTTCGCGGATTCTAACTGAGGGTAAAAAAGCAAACGGCGCGAGCTGAAGAACAGTCGCGCCGTCGGATGCAGGTTCTGGAAGGGTCTGGGATTTACCAGCGCCGGCCACGGCCGTAATAGAAGTTGAAGCCGGGGCTCCAGAAAAAGCCAGAATAAGGACCGAAGCCACCGTAAAAGGGGTAGTACGGGTAGGGTGCCGGATAGGCACCGTAAGCCGGCCCATATCCCGGCCGCGGTGCACCATACCCTTGGCCATAGCCCGGCCGCTGCGCGGTCATCCCATAGTCCTGTTGCGATACAGGTCTAAATGCCTGCGTTCCATCCACGGTTATTGAATTCGCCAGCCGGAACGAGAGAACCGATTCCGGATAAACAATGGTGGGACGTCCGCGGGTCAAAAGAACACCGATGGTCGATGCCACAACACCTGCAGCCGCGCCGACACCAGCTCCCACTCCACCATTCACCGCCGCGCCAATAGCTGCGCCGGTGGCTGTGGTGACTCCAATGGCTGCGGCATCGCGACCATACGAGGTGTTACCACGGCGCTCTGTGAGCGTGGTCTTTACCTGAAGCTGGCGGCCGTCCATCAGCCCGAGTTCAGTCAGTTCCAATCCCAGCCGCGACGTGCCTTCCACGCGGCCGGCTTTTTTCGCTTCCGTGACTATGCCTGTCACCGACTGACCGCGGGGAGCCACCACGAGTCCATTGATGACCACCGGTTGAACTAGAGTGCCCCTGAAATAATCGCCTTCGTGGTTTTTATCACTCGATAGCGCTTGATCCACGCGCACCGTCAGCCAGGTGCCGGCCGGAATCGTAATGCTGGAGGGATAAACCGGCGCCGGTTGCGAAGGGTACGATGCCGCCGGTGGCGGTTGCGTCTGATATCGCCCAGGAGGTGGCGGAGCTTGCGTTTGCGCTTGCGGCTCCTGATAATCGGGCGCCGGGGGTGGAACATCCGCGGGATTCGACGGATCAAACCTGCGCCATCCGCCGGAAGGAGCAGGACTGGCCGGGCTCGGATCCTGCGCAAACACCGGCAGTAGTCCACCCAACGAGACGGTCAACATCGAAGCTAAGATCAGTTTCTTTGGTGATTTCATAAAATACCTAGCCCTCAAGTTACGATTATGAAGCATGCCAGATTCCATTTGTAACTACCTTTATTCTCAATAGTTAGGGGAATCCATCTTGGCCGAGGAAAACCAGTCTGGTGCTTTTCGGCCAGTGGCGCAGGTCTTCCGACCTGCCAATGCTACATATGCGCGGTGAGGACGCTTTGGACCACCTTGCCGATGCACATGAACTCCTCCAGATCGGCCGGCTTGCGGAAGTAGGCGGTGGCGCCGAGTTTGGTGGTCTCGGCGCGGTCCGCGGGCGAGTCGGAAGAGGTGAAGATCACTACCGGAATCCGCCCGAGTTTAGAGCTCTTACGGACGCGCCGCAGAATCTCCTGGCCGGATCTCTTGGGAAGATTTAGATCGAGAATTAACAGCGCCGGCGAAGGCGCGGAGTCGTCCGCCTCGGCTGCCTCGATGAGAGCAAAAGCCTTCTCGCCGTCATTGAGCACTTGCAAGTTAACTTCTTTCATGTGCTTCTTCAGCGATTCGCGGACGATGTAGATATCGGCCGGGCTATCCTCGACAAGAAGGACGAAAGGCGCACGAAGACGCGTTGGAGTGCTGCTCATGATTGCGCAACCGGAAGCGTGAAGCAAAAGGTCGCGCCCTTTCCCAGTTCTGATTCTACCCAGATGCGCCCGCCGTAGCGCTCGACGATCTTCTGGCAAATTGCCAGTCCAATACCGGTGCCGGAATAGGACTCAGAACTGTGAAGCCGCTTGAATATGCCGAACACCTGCTTAGCGTATTGAGGATCGATGCCGATGCCGTTGTCTTTTACATAGAAAGTCCATTCCTGAGGAGACCGCCGAGCCGAAATCTCAATTTGCGGAGGGGCGTCATTTCGGTATTTGATCGCATTGCCGATGAGGTTTTGGAAGAGTTGTTCCAGGTGCACGGCGTGAACCGGAACATAGGGCAGGTCATCGGAGACGATGGACGCGCCGCTCTCATGGATGGCCGTCTGAAGATTGCCGAGGGTTATGTTGAGAACCTGGTTGGCGTCGATAGCCGGCGGCTCTTCATCTGTGCCACGGGCGGCCTGGACATAAGACAACAGGTCATTCATCAAAGCCTCCATGCGTCTGGCGCCTGAGACCGTATAGCCGATAAAAGTCTCCGCTTTTGAATCGAGTCTATCTCCGAAATGGCGTTTCAACAGCTCCGTATAGACGGCTACGGTGCGGAGCGGCTCGCGGAGGTCGTGGCTGGCGGAGTAGGCGAACTGCTCCAGATCATCGTTGGCCCGGCGGAGGGCTTGGTTGGCGCTGCGAAGAGTTCTATTGGTCTTTTGAACACGCTCGCGTTCGTGAGCGACGTCGGCGAAGAGCCGTGCATTATCCACTGCCAAGGCGACGCGGTGCGCCAGTTCCTCGGCCAGGGCAACGTCCGCGGAGGTATAGCGGCGGCCTGACTCGGCAGTCGCGAAAGTGAGGACGCCCAGCGTGCGGCCACGCGCCACCAGCGGCGCAAAGATCAAGGATCGAAGGCCTAGCGATTGAAGTAGGGCCAGTTGTTCGGGCTGCCGGATGTGCCGGGCCAGCAAAGAATCGGAGACCTCCTCGATCAATTGAGCCTTGCGCGTGCGGACGGCCAGACGGGCGGCGGGGTTGCGAGAAGTGGGGAAAAGCTTCTGCAGGTCGCGCGCGATTTCCATGTCAACACCGGCGTGACGGAGCACGAGACGTCGCATGACTCCGTTATCATCCGCAATGTTGACGCCGCACCAATCGGCAAAGAATGGCACGGCCAGCTCAGCGACCTTGGTAAGCGTAAGGTGATAATCCAACGAGGAGGCTAAGGCACTGCCGGCTTCTGCCAGAAATTCGGTGCGATGGGCGGTTTCCTCAGCCACGGTACGCAGGGCTTTCTGGCGTTCGTAAAGATCCGATGTTCCGAGCGCGGCCGCCGCGAGATTGGCGAGAGTCGCGGCCAGTTGTGTTTCTCTGGCGGTAAAGTGATGGGGCGTGCGGTAATAAAAGACCAGCGTTCCAGACAGCGTTCCATGCAGCGTCATGGGGACCGTGAGCATAGAACGAATGCCTTCGGCGCGATACGTCTCCAAGCGGTTAGCGAGCAGTGGGGCTTGCTCGATATCGGAATATGCCTGCGGTTCGGGCCGCAAAGCGGGTTGAGCGGAGGGTCGCACGACGGTCCGGCTGTAGGCATCCGAAAGACCGACGGTCCCGATGGCGCTCCATGTATCCGGCGCGGTTTGGCGCCAGATGGCATAAGCGTCGGCGGCAACGAAGCGCTGCGCGACCGACAGAATCGTCTGCATGACGTTGGCCTCATGCGGTGATGCCAGCAGTGTACTGGAGGCATCCAGCAGAAGCTGAAGCTGCCGCTCCATTTCCTTGCGGTCGGTAATGTCAATGCACGAACCGATAAACCCGGCGAATTCACCAGGCTTGGAATAAAGCGGAATACCGTGAGTGAGTACCCAGCGCCATTCTCCATCGTGACGGCGGAGGCGAAGTTCCATGGAAAACTGTCGCCGCTCGTCAAAATGTTGATGATAAGTGGCCAAGCAGGAAGCCAAATCTTCTTGGTGCACTAATTCGGTCCAACCATCGCCGAGTTCCTTATCCATCGTTCGTCCGGTGAACTTAAGCCAAGGCTCGTTTACCCAGATAGAGCGTTTGTCGGGCCCTGCCATCCAGATAAGAACCGGAGCGCTGTTCGCCATTGTGCGGAAGCGCCCTTCACTGGTTGCAAGCGACTCGGTGGCGTCCCTGCGAACACGTGCCATCGCGAGGTGCGAACTGACGCGCGCCAGCAGCTCGCGGGCGGTAAAAGGCTTAACCAGGTAATCGTCGGCGCCCGCTTCCAGCCCTCCCACGCGAGATTCTTCTCCGGCGCGAGCGGAAAGAAAAACCACCGGAATCGTCTTGGTCTCTGGGCGTGCTCGGAGCTGACTCAGGAGAGCGAATCCGTCCAGGCGCGGCATCATGACATCGCTCAGGATAAGATCGGGCGGGAACTTAACTGCAATGGCCAGCGCTTCTTCGCCATTGGCCGCAGTTTGCACTTCATAATGCTCTCCCAGGATGCGCTTTAAATAACTGCGCATGTCGGCGTTGTCATCAGCCAGGAGTATGCGTTCGCGAGCGGCTGACTTAGGGGCGGCCGGCAGCCGGTCGATCAGCTCGCTAGATGTTTCCGGGAGCCAGCGGCGGGCTTCCTCAATGAACGAGTCTGAGGCGATGGACGAGGCTGCGGCGTGCGCGCTAGGTTCAACCGAGTTTGAAGGCTCAATTTTGTCCTTCGGTAAATGAGCCCTGCCAAACGGAATGGAAACAATGAAGGTGGTTCCCTGGTCCACTTGACTTTGTACGATAATTGAGCCGCCTTGGAGTTTCACCAGTTCGCTCACTAGCGCGAGACCGATGCCGGTACCCTCGAAGGTGCGGCCGCGGGAGCCCTCCACGCGATGAAACCGCTCAAAGATGCGAGAAAGCTCCTGGTCGGGAATTCCGATGCCGGTGTCGGCGACCGAGAATTCCAGATGATCGCCTCCGTCTCTCACGGCCACGGTGATGCTTCCGGCGAACGTGAATTTGAAGGCATTCGAGAGAAGGTTGAGGACAATCTTCTCCCATATGTCACCGTCCAGATACACCGGTTTGTTGAGCGGAGGGCAGTCTATGACCAGTTTAATGCCGGCCTTCTCGATCGCCGCGCGGAAGTTGCTCGACAGATCAGCCGTCAAGGAGCACACATCGGTGCGTTGGTAAGCGGCCTGCACGCGGCCGGCTTCGATGCGCGAAAAATCGAGCAGTGTATTGACCAGCTTCTGCAACCGCAGGCCATTTCGATGCGCGACTTCGATCAGCTCGTGGTTACGCGAGGCGCTGCCACTGGGTTGTTTGAGCAGGTCCTCCAAAGGGCCGAGCAGCAGTGTGAGCGGAGTACGGAACTCGTGGCTGACATTGCTGAAGAAAACCGTCTTGGCGCGATCCAGTTCGGCCAGCGCCTCGGCTCGCCGCTTTTCTTCCTCGTAGGCTTTGGCATTAGCAACAGCAGTCCCGGCATTGCCGGCAACGAGGTCGAAGAAACTACGGTAGGGAGCGTCAAACACGCGGCGCGGATTTATTCCAGCTACCAGAAATCCCTGAGGACGAGCTTGTCCAGGCGCGCCCAGGGGCAGGATCAGGGCGGCATTACAAGGTTCGGGCCAGCCGCCGGCGGGAAGTCCGGGAACGCGTTCTTCGAGGCCGATAACCAGTTGAGAGCGGCCGGTATTCCAAACCCTCTCGAATGGCCAGAGCGAGCTTGGATCGGCGATCAACATCTGCCGGGGAGCCGCGACCTCCTGGTCAATAGGCGTGCCGGCCGCAAGGCGGGCATGGTTTTCCTCCACCAGATACAGCAGATGAAAAGGCACGTCGGCCGTGTTGGATCGTAGCGTTTCAGAGGCGATCTGACAGGCCTCTTGCGCAGTCTTGGCTTCGGCTGCGCGAGCGCCGAGACCGCCTAGCGTCATCAGGCGGCGATCGTTGATGACCCGCTCGCTGGTTTCCGTTACCGCGCAGAAGACGCCGCCCACCTTCCCGGAATCGGCCCGAATAGCGCTATAAGAGAATGTAAAATAGCATTCTTCGCGTGGAAGGTTTCGGTTGAGGATGAGCTGCAGGTCCTCGGACCAGGTGGCTTGACCGGACTCGATCACGCTCTCTAGCATGGCGCCAATGGTGTCCCAAATCTCGCTCCAACATTCTCTGGCCGGCGTGCCTAGCGCCCCCGGGTGTTTTGGGCCGAGGATCGGAATATAGGCGTCGTTGTGAAGAACGGCAAATTCGCGGCCCCAGAAAATGACGATGGGGAAGCGGGAGCTTAGGCAGATATTGACGGCCGTCTTCAGACTGGATGGCCAAACATCGGGAGTGCCCAAGACGGTTTGGGACCAATCCACGGAGCGCATAAGCGCACCTGTCTCGCCGCCACCCGAAAAGATTTCGCGCTCAACAGGGAGGGCTTGGCGAACGACATTTCCGGCCGCGCTCATGAGCGGCCCAAAGATTGAGTTTTCATGTCCCCGGGGACAGCCCTATTCCGCACTAGGACGTAGACTCCCAACTCGCCGTAACTGTTTCGTAGGAAAAGGGTGTGCGAACGTAGAAGTGGGGATCGGGATGCGCAAGAAAGAAGCCAGAAGGCAGAAGACAGAAGTCAGGAGCCAGAAGGGAACAAGTACAAAGCAGAAGGCAGAAAGCAGGAAGCAGAAGGCAGAAGGCAAAAAGAAAAAGACGGCGGCCAGCAAGAAAAAGGCAGAAAGCAGAAAACCCAAGGCGACAGGCAGGAAGAAGGCAGAAAGCAGGAGGAAGAAGGCAGAAAGCAGGAGGAAGAAGGCGGCGCCAAAGCCTGACCGGCTGGATTTGTCCAAGTTTCCCGCTGAATCCGTCACCCAGATGGAGCGCGGTATGTGCCTGGCGTGCGTCTGGGAAGTCTTTACGCATCATTTGAAGCTGGCGCCGAAGACGGCCCTGGGGGAGATCAGGCGCTACACGCCGTCGCTGGAAGAACTTCATGCCGCCGTGGCAAGGCCTTATATAGCCGCGCAATCCTACAAAGAACCGTGTCCATATTGCCGGGCGGCCTCCAAATGGATCGCTCGACTGCCCATCTATAGAATCGAAAGCGGCAAAGCGACCGATGCCTTGCGCCGTGATTTAGTAAAGTCACTATCGAAGAAGGACAACTCGTTTGTAGTACTAGAACAAAAAGCGACCCAGCAGCATGCTTTCTTTGAATGGCTGGAATTGATCAGCAAGCAACTGGACCTGGACGACTCGCGGTGGATTCGAGAAGTCTCGCGCCACTACCTGGCCCGAAAAGAGCCCAAAGTGGATTGGCACGTGGAATTTGAGCGAGCGCATTCGATCCGCCGGTCGCGGCGGCTGGAAGAAGGATGGGAAGCTGACAACGGCCGGTTGTTCCTGGCGCCGATGCTGTTTGACGAGCTGCTGCTGGTGCAGTACCTGGTGAGCCGGTCGCACCTGGCCGGCGGATTAACGTTGGAAGGACGTTACACGCTTCCGGAGTTGTATCACCGGCTTCGGCATTCCGGATATTTGCGCGCGGTGGGCGTGCAGTCCGGCAATCCGGGCGATGCGCTGGAACAGCTTCTCGCGCATCTGAGCGGAGGCGACGCCGCGCTGCGATTCTATTACATTATCGATCGGCGGGAGTTATTGGAAGGCGCTAAGGCACTGAAGGTTGGGAAGGCGAAGGGGGCGGCGAGATAACGGACGCCGATTGATTTTGAAAGGCCGCTAAAACAGCCCGAGCTTTTTCAGACGAGGGTCCAGGCGAGCCCTGATAGAACGCGACAATGTTGTCGCGCAGCTCTTTCGAAACCTCCACCCCTGGAGTTTTATCGGCGGAAGTTTTGTCGGACCCGCCGCTCAGTTTTTCAAGCAATTTTTCATAGGCTGCGTCGGCCATCTGGTATTGCCCAAAGCGCGTCGGACTGCCGGTATCGAAATTCGTGTTAATCAGGTGAAGCTGATTTTGCCGCGTCTCAGCGATCAGCTTGCGGTACTCGCCCAGCGTCTCGTCGAAACTGGTGATGAAGAGCTTCTCGGCCTGAGGAGTGGGAACCTGGAAAGCGAGGGCCCGGAAAGGTCCGATCTTGGGCATAATTCGAAAAATAAACGCGAGCAAGCGCGCCCCGAAGCCCGGCCGTTGGTATTGCCGATCCCATTCCTTGTGATAGCTGGTGCGCGAGAACCGGTAGATGAATTTGCGCCGGTTCATACCGGCCTGAAGTTTTTCGATGTCCTTCTTCTTCGTCGACCAGGCGGTTTTGGTCATTTCGGGAATGAGCTGGCCGACCGCGAAGCGGTAAGTTCCGAGACTCAGGTCGATGCTCGTGAACTGGTCCTTTAAGGGAAGCGAATACGTATCTTCGAAAGCTCGCTCTAGCAGTTCCTTCGACACCTGGAATCCAATAAAGTCGTGATAGGCTTCCGAAGCGTACTTGCCGCGGGCGACCTGCACCACATCGAAACCGAATTCTGTTTTCAGATGCGTGTTGGGATCGTCTTCATAGGTCACAACGCGACCGAACTTCTTGGCGATCTTGGGATAGATCAACGGCTCCGCTCGATTGACTGCGACTGGATGACCCTCATTGTCGGCGGCATAATGAGCCAGCGCTCCGAGGGCGAAGGCATACTCGTTCAGGTCCTTGGAGTCGCGAATCAGCGCCACGATAAAGTCGCCGCTGCGGACGTAGTGAGTCAGGTCGCTGAAAAAATGACTGCCGAAGGGGTAGTAGCCCATGTCCTGAATGATGGCGCCTCCATAGGCGTGAGCGTGGGCGTCGCGTAGTTGGCCGTCGGTGCTTCCGGGAAAGCGAGCCAGCAATAAAGGCTTGAGTTCGTGTTCCCAACTGGCGTCAATAATCGCCTCGTGGGTAAGAACCGAGTAGGCTTTAGCAGAGGGAGTGAGGGCTAATAATAATAGCAGTAGCCGGCTGGAGCGGATGATAGCCATCGGATGTGGACGCCGCCCGAGCCCGCTATGTTGCGTCGAGCAAACTTACCGGCGCCAGTAGCCTCCATAGTAGCGATGTCCGTAGTAACGTGGCGCAACCCAGTAGGCGCGCGCATAGGGCGGCCGGGCCCAGTAGCCGGCATGCCAGGCGTAACGCGGACCAGCAGGGTACCAATAACCCCCAACCCAACTGTAGCCGGGGCCGGGCGCTGGAGCGTAGGCAACCGCAGGCGGAGGCGGCGGGGGCGCTGGCGCGTAGTAGCCATAAGCGGGGGCAACGCCGATACCGACGCCAATTGAGACGTGTGCGGCAAACAGCGACCCTCCCGCAATTAACAAAAGAGCAAGCAATTTGGTTTTCATTTTTCGTTCTCCTCCTGCAGCCCTTTTTCTTGGCTGCATGCGGCGAGGGAGGCAACCTGCTTGCCAAATCGGATCTATTTAAAATTGAGGAGTTTGGCGATGTCCCACCGTAAAGAGACTGGCCGATTTCCACCAACCGCGTGACTGATTCCGGCCAGAGACCTAGCGGCGAGCAAATCCGTGGACACGCGGCAGCGGATGGTCGACCTCTTCTTCAACGAGTTCCCGGTTCAGGCCGAACTCACGGTTCCAGTAGCGCAAACGGCGTTCGCTTTCAACGCGCGAGGCGTCGATTACATCGGCGCGGGTTAGCAGATGCGCCGCCAGCCCGCGCAGCAATTGGGGAGAGAGCCATGCGCAGATGCCGAGGCAAACCTGTGCAATCAGGAGCATCAGGAGTACGAGGTTCATGGTGTATCTAGCTTATGGGTGGGCCGAAGTACTGTAAATGGTCAGGAGGTCGGGGTACCGTCGCAGCGCGTAATAGTACTAAATAGAGAGAAGAATCAGGAAAGCCGACGAAGCGTATAAGCTCGCCAGTCCAAGAATACACCACAGGAAAGTGGTGGCTCATGACCGACCTATTGAAAATGCCCCATTGTGCTCCTGTGCCCGTCCTCGCCCCAAATATTGAGAATAAAAGCAGCGTAACAGCCCGCAACAGACACTATGAAACTTGTCTATTGACAAAATAGGTGGTCAAATGACCATTGTAGGTTCCTGTGTGGGGAGGCGTCTAATGTCACTTTCAGAAGGAACAAGGTTGCAGCCATCCTGGGTACGCCTGGGCATCGCGCTCGGCATAATTGCCGTGCCGGCGTTTGCACAACGCGCGCCACTGTTCAAGAGCGAAATCATGCCGGTTCTGGAAAAGAACTGTGTCATGTGTCACGGTGAAAAACAGAAGATGGCTGGCCTGGACCTCAGCTCATTCTCCGGGATGATGGCTGGTAGTTCCAGCGGCCCGGTAATTGCGCCGGGTAAGCCGGAGCGCAGCATGCTGTGGAAGATGATCGAGAACGATCAGATGCCCCAGGGCGGGAAGCTGACCGCCGGTGAAAAGCAAACCATTCACGCCTACATCGAGCAGGGGCGATTCCCAACGACTGAGGAATCGGAAGCCGCCATCCAAGCTCGTGAAGCGGCCAAGATTACCCAGAAGAGCCGCGAATGGTGGGCCTTCCGCAAGCCGGTGAAAACCGCCGTGCCGGAAGTGAAGAACAAAGACCAGGCCAGGACCGCGATTGACGCTTTTATCCTCGCCAAACTCGAACAGAAGGGCTGGAAGATGGAGCCCGAAGCGGACCGGGTCACTCTGGTTCGCCGCGCTTATCTGGATCTCACCGGCTTACCGCCCACTCCCGCCGAAGTGAAAGCATTCGTCGATGACAAATCGCCCAAAGCATGGGAATCGCTCATCGATGGCTTGCTGGCTTCACCGCACTACGGCGAACAATGGGGCCGCCATTGGCTGGACGTGGCAGGCTATTCGGACTCCCGTGGCGACGCCGGGGATACCGATCGCGAAGTTTCCTGGAAATATCGCGACTATGTGATCAACGCCTTCAACAAAAACAAGCCGATTAACACCTTCCTGCTGGAGCAAATGGCCGGCGACCAATTGGTCAATTACAAAACGGGCACGCGACCCACGCCGGACCAGATCGAGCCGTTGACCGCCACTGGTTTCCTGAGGACCACAGCGGACATTACCGATAACCAGACCATATACGAAGTTGACAAGTACTTCGACGCCCAACAAAAGGCGATGGAGACGAGTCTGTCAGCAACGTTGGGCGTCACCATCGGCTGCGCGCGCTGCCATGACCACAAGTTCGATCCCCTCCTGCAACGGGATTACTACAAGCTCATGTCGGTCTATCAAGCCGTCTGGGACCCGGAGAACTGGGTGGCGGGCTCTTTGAATTTCGGACCCTGGCCGAGCCGCATGGTCCTGGACATGGACGATGCTAGCCGCGGGAGTTGGATTAAGGACGTAACCAGCAGCGATGCCAAAGCCATCCGCCGCATGGACGATCTGCTGGAAGCGACCTACCAGAAATACCGCGCAGAGTTGAAAGCCGGCCACGATCTCACGCCTGAGCTTCGCGCCCAAATGCGGAAAGACCTTGAAGCGGATCCGGATCTCGAAGTCGACCGCAACGTCCAAAAAGATTTCATCACCGACCAGGAGATGGAGAAGCGGTTCCCCGAGTTGGCGAAGTGGAAGGATGAAGTTCAACTGCTGCGCTACAACCGCAGGAACAAATCCAAGTCAGGCGCCAATTTCATCGAAGCCGCTTGGGATGTTTCAAAGACTCCATCGCCCACCTACGTTCTGCAGCGAGGCAATTATCTTTCGCCCGGGGCCGAGGTGCAGCCCGGAATTCCGCTGGTTCTGGACAATCCAGAAAATCCGCTCAAATTCCCCGACCCGAAAGATCATCCGGAGTGGAATAGCACCAACCGGCGTTTGACTCTGGCGAAATGGATGGTTTCACCGGAAAATCCACTGGTCCCGCGAGTTTTTGTGAACCGCGTGTGGCAGTGGCACTTTGGCGAAGGTATCGTCCGTTCCGTGGACGATTTCGGCACGCAGGGCGCGCCCCCAACCCACCCGGAATTGCTGCATTACCTGACCGTCAGTTTCGAAGAGCATAACTGGGATCTGAAGTGGTTGACCAAGGAGATCATGCTGTCTCAGGCCTATCGCCAGGCTTCCACGGAAGTTCCTCAGAACATGATGGCCGATCCGTCCGACAAGCTGTTGTGGCGGAAAGCTCCCGTGCGGCTCGAAGCGGAAACCATTCGCGATTCGATGCTGCAGGTGAGCGGTCTTTTAAACGACAAGATGTTCGGGAAGCAGGAACCGATCAAGCGCGGGCCCGATGGACAGTGGCTGGAAGACGACAGGAAGGGCTCCGGTAGCGTCCGCCGTAGTCTTTATCTGGCGCAGACTCGGACTCGTTCGGTGGCCTTCCTGCATGTCTTCGACTGCCCCGACATGACCTCCGACAATCAAGCCCAGCGGTTCCGGGCCTCGCTGCCGACGCAGTCGCTGGCGTTGCTCAACAATCCGCTGGTTTTCCGCACCACCCGCGCGTTAACGCAGCAGGTGCTCGAGCGCACCAATGGTAACTACGACGAAGCTGTGAAAGTCGCATTTGATGAGGCTTACAACCGTGCGCCGTCGGCGAGCGAGATGGAAATCGCGAAAGGGTCTATCGCAGCCGAGTCTGACCCCAAAGAAGGCCTCCGCCTGTTCATTCAGGCGATGTTTGGGGCCAATGATTTCTTGTATAGTCATTAGAACGAGCTGGGCGAGCAATAAGGGAGAAAAAAGAAGCCATGAAAAGATTTCGATCGCGTAGAGAGATTCTTCAGGACGTAGCTGTTGGTTTCGGCGCGATGGCGCTGAACTCAATCCTGCAGACCGAACGAGTATTCGGGGCAGAGTCGGGTATGCTGCCGCGGACGTTCGACCTCAAGCCCAGAGCTCCGCACTTCCCGGCGAAGGCGAAGAACGTCATTTTCATCTACATCGGTGGCGGCCCTAGCACCATCGACATGTTCGATCCCAAGCCGGCCCTGGTGCAATACGACGGAAAGCCTGCGCCGTTTGAGATCAAAGGCCGCGCGCTAAACGGCTCTCAGCAGATCATGGCCAGCCCGTGGCCGTTCACCAAATGCGGCCAGAGTGGGCGCGAGGTCTCCAACCTCCTGCCCTATTTCCAGAAGGTCGTTGACAAAACGACGTTCGTCCGCTCGATGTCGACTGATCGCATCGACCATTCCACCGCCCAGTTCACGTTCGTTACCGGCCGCGGCGCCACCGGCTTCCCGGCCATCGGTTCTTGGGTAAGCTACGCGCTGGGTACCGAGAATCAGAACTTACCGTCGTACATCGCTCTCGGGGAAGGCGCCACCATCGGAGCGCGCGCCCATTCTTCTGCGTGGCTGCCTCCCATTTACAACGGCACCTCGATGCGCGCCGATGCACAATCGCCCATATACGACATCAAGCGGCCCGAAAGCATGAGCCTGGATCAACAGAGGCGGTTGCTGAACATGGTGGAAGGGCTGGACCGTCATCAGAACCAGGCTTATCCGCTCGACCAGGATCTGGAGTCGCGCATCGCGAATTACGAATTAGCGGCGCGGATGCAGGTGGAGGCTTTGAAGGTCGCCGACCTTTCTGAGGAGAGCGAAGCAACCAAGAAGCTGTACGGCATCGATGAGAAAGTCGCGGGACCGTTCAGCAAGCTGTGCCTGATGGCTCGCCGCCTGTCGGAGCGCGGCGTGCGTTTCGTCCAGATATACGGCGGTGGCGGCGGCAACTGGGATACCCACAATAACATCGAGGGCCAGCTCCCCGGCTTGTGCCAGTACATCGACCAGGGCATGTCGGCGCTTCTGATTGATCTTGAACAGCGCGGTCTGCTGAAGGACACCCTAGTGGTTTGGTCCGGCGAATTCGGCCGGTTGCCGACCATCGAGGCGAAGAATTCGAAACCTGGCCGCGACCACAATCCTTACGGCTTCAGCATGTGGATGGCTGGCGCGGGCCTGAAGCCCGGGTTTGATTTTGGCCAATCGGACGAGCTGGGCTACGCCGCCGTCAAGGAACACAGGGTCGGACATAGCGACATCCATGCTACCGTCCAGCACCTGTTAGGCATCGATTTCCAGAAGAACACGTTTCCGTACGAGGGCCGCAACGAATCGCTCGTCGGTGTGACTCCTGCTCGCGTTCTGACTGAGCTATTCGCGTAAGAATCACGAGATCCGCCTTCTGGCGACAGCGGGCTCGCGGAACATTTCGCGAGCTTTGCCCTAACTTTCAAGTTTCCAAATGCTCACTATGATCTCGTCGATCTTTCTGATTTTTCCACCCGCAAATGTGAACCATTGGACACCGCGGACGCTGTAAGCCTGTCCATTGGATTTAAGAACACCGCTCTCTCGGATCAGCACAGCGACCTGCTCACCCTGAGAGATCATGCTCTCGATTTCGGGCTTCTGGTTGCCTAACCGCGCGAAGTTTCTCCGGGTCGCGGCGATCACCTCCTCGCGGCCCCGCCACGTTCCATCAAGAGCGCTGAATCCACAAATAGTAAGTTCTACGTCGTCCGTGATCAACTCACCGAACGCGTCGTAGTTGCCTTGGAGGACGGCATCGAAAGCCGAGTGAAGAACGGTATGGGGGTGTGTGATGTCTTCGGTCGCGGCACTGCTGGTCGTCCGGAGAAATCGGTCCTGATATTCGCGGTCCATGGAAATAAGGTAATACAAACTGATAATGTTCAGTGTACCGGGATAAACTCAAGTTTCGACGTCTATGAGAAAAAAGGGAAACCTGCGCATAACCCGGCGAGCCGCTCTGCAAAGCTTGGTTCTGAAAGATTTAGTTCTGAAATGTGCTGCGCCGTCACTTTTCGCACAAGGCATGGCGACTCGCAATGTTCGCCCCCAGCGGCGCGGGAAGCGCTCTGGCCTGCCGTTCGATGCCAAGTTCACCGACGTCGCCCGTCAAGCCGGTCTGAATGCTCCCAGCATTTATGGGAGCATCGACGCGAAGCGGCACATTCTAGAAGCCGTCGGTTGCGGGATAGCATTCTTTGATTACGATCACGATGGCTGGCTCGACATCCTGGTTCTAGGAGGGACGCGCTTCGGCGTTACTCCCGAGGGCGCCGGCAACCGGCTTTACAAGAATAATCGCGATGGAACGTTCCTCGATGTCACCGCGAAGTCCGGTCTCGCGCGTCCCGGTTGGATCTCTGGCGTGGCCGTCGGCGATTACAACAACGATGGCCTGGATGACCTGTTCCTCACCTATTACGACCAGAATGTGCTTTTCCGCAACAACGGCGACGGCTCATTTACCGATGTCACCCAGGAAGCGGGCCTGGCGCTGTCCAAGCCGCAATGGAGCACTGGCTGCACTTTTGTAGATTACGATCGCGACGGGCACCTCGACCTGTTCTTCAGCACCTACGTCGACCTGAACACCGGCCTCAAAATGCCGACCGGCTGCGATTGGAAGGGGATTCCAGTACATTGCGGCCCGCGTGGGCTTCCCATGGGGCGATGCTATATGTTTCACAACGATGGCCGCGGCCATTTTACCGACGTCAGCAAGGAGGCTGGCGTGGAAACAGGCCGGGCCTACGGATTCACGGCCGTAGCCGCGGATTTCGATAACGATGGCTGGCCCGATATTTATGTCGCCTGTGATTCCACGCCCAGCTTCTACTACCGCAACCGGCGTGATGGAACTTTTGCGGAAGAAGGGCTGGAGCGTGGCGTGGCGCTGAGCGAAGACGGCGCCGAGCAGGCCGGCATGGGAATCGGCGTCGGGGACTACAAACTGGATGGAACCCTCGGCATTCTAAAGACGCACTTCGCCGACGACACCACAGTGCTCTACGACAACAACGGAAAGGGCGAATTTACCGACGTGACGCTGAAGTCCGGCCTAGGCGTGGAGACCCGCTATGTGTGCTGGGGAGCGGGAATCGTGGATCTCGACAATGACGGCCTGCCGGATCTTTTTATCGCCGCCGGGCAGGTTTATCCGGAGCTTGAAAAGAAGGCGCCGCTTTTTCCGTACAAGAATCCGCGGATCGTGTTCCGCAATCTGGGCGGAGGGCGGTTCGAAGAGCTATCCGACGAGGCTGGACCAGCGATTGCCATCCCGCACTCGAGTCGCGGGTGTGCATTCGGCGATTTCGACAACGATGGCGACATCGACATCCTGATCATGAATATGAACGAGCCTCCATCGCTGCTCCGCAACGACACGGGCGGGCGAAACCACTGGCTGAAGGTCCAACTGGAGGCCACTATTTCCAATCGCAGCGCGATTGGCGCGCGCGTGACGGCGCGCTACGGCGGGCGGCTGCAGGTGCAGGAGTTGATGAGCCAATCCAGTTTCCTATCGGTCAACGATAAGCGCCTGCATTTTGGGTTAGGCGCCGAGACGTCCGCCGCCCTCGAGATTCGGTGGCCAAACGGGATGAAGCAGACCTTCTCTCGCGTCCCGGCCGACCATTTGGCTCTGATTCGTGAAGGCACTGGTATTATCGCGACGCAGAAGCCGCCCTTCACGCCTTAGTGCAGTCTACTTGTGCTGCGCCAACCGATCCGCTAGCCCGTGCTCCGCCGCCGCTTCGGCCGGATGGCCAGTAGCGGTCTGGACCTCGGCCATCCCGCGATGAGGCTCGGCTTCGCTTGGCCGCAGCTTCGCGGCTTCGGCGAAATAACCTAGCGACTCCGGATATTCGTGGGCAGCCAATCTGGCCCGCGCCAAAGCGAGCATCGTCGTATAAAGAAGCCCCGTGGTCCTCGCATCCTGGGGATTGAGTTCGTGCGCTCGACGCAGCAGCGGATACGCCTCGCGATTTTGACCGAGCTTGACTAAAACGGCTCCGTAAAGGGAGTTCAGTTGAAAAATGTCCGGCCATCGCTCAACCGCCTTGGCGATGGGCTGGCGCGCTTCCTCGAATCGATTCAGCTCATAGTAGGTGAATGCCAGGTTGTATTGCATTTGCGGCGATTGTGGGGCCAGTTCCGCTGCGCGCCGCAATGGCTCCAACGCGGCTTCCAGATCCCCGTGCTGGCCGTAGATGGTCCCCAGCGCAGTCAGTTTTTCCGCATTATCAGCGTCGTACAGGCGTCCACAAACCGCGTGCGCCTCATCGCGAGCACCCTCGTCCAGTTTCTGCGCGCATTCGTGCCTAAGTTGGCTATCATCGGCATCGCGCCGGCGAATCTCTGTGGACAAGGCGAAGGCCTTCTTCGCATCCGTCTCGCGGCCTTGTTTGCGATACACAAGCGCCAGTTGATATGGAATGGCGCTATCTTCCGGATTCGCCTGCGCTGCAAGCTTCAACCATTTTTCGGCAGCCGCCAAATCGCCCTGCTTCAAGCAGGCAAACCCGAGATGGTAGGCCGTATCGGGGAACGGAGGCTTGGCCATGGCTTGTGTCAAATTCCGGATCGCGCCGCTGAAGTTCTGGTCCAGCAAGTCGAGCCTGCCCAGGTAATAGGCGACGTTGGGGCTATTTCCCAGGTCCCTCCGCACAGCCTCAAATTCGCGGCATGCCGCGGCCGTATCTTTCATCTCGAATAGGGCGACCGCCAGAGGAAATCGGGCCCGTAGGACAAGCTTTGGATCGAGTTGCAAGGCAGCGCGGAATTCGGTGACGGCTACGTCGTAGCGATCCTGCTTCAGTGCGTCGTAGCCTTTCCCGAGATGGGCCTCGACCGAATCCTGCCATGCGAACAACACCGAGGCGGATAGCGCAAGCCCCAGCAGAAAAGCGCGCGACTTTGTAGTGCGGTGGATAACTTTGAAGACCTCAATTAACGATATTCTGCGGGCTTCGGTGTATTACTTTCACAGAGCGCCAAAGCACACTTGCAGGCACCATGAGCGATGAGGAACGCGGAGCTCGGTTACTGTAGGTCCTTGTCGCATTGGGCATCGCCAGTAACGTAACAGGAGTAGGCGATTTTGAAACATGCGAGCGGTTTGGTCGAACTGCCCGCGGTGCAAGTAAAGTTGTATGTTGTGCTGCCTCCTACCGTCAAAATGGCAGACTGGATTGAGTGACCCGTAGCTTGAAACAGATCCACGCCCTTTCCGTAGTTACCAATCTGGAAGTCCGCGCCGAGGAAGTCAAGTTGGATTTTTTCCGGATCAACGCCCGGGTCCCATGTCAACGTGGCCCCAGCACTGGTAGATGGACACGGCGTAGTGGCACTTTCACAGAGCGTCAAAGCCCACGGGCTAGTACCTGGATCGACGAAGCACGCGGTGCTACTGTTTGTGCCGCTCATATTACAAGGTGGGGTGCTACTGCTGCAGGCCACCGCGCCGGTGGCCTTATTCGTCGGATCACATTGAAATCCGATCTTAAATGGTTGGAAATTGGCTCGCTTTATCGACGCACTGCGTGGCCCATGAACGTGAAAGTTATGGGCCTTCCTATCGTTCTGGACATGGATTGAACCATCGGCAACGACAATCGGAGAACCGTCATCTCCATTAGTTGGAATAATACTGGGCGTGAATGCCACTGGCTTTGGTGGCCCAGGAGCAGGCTTCTGACCGCCGCAGGCGGCCAGCAGGAGCAGCGTGCAGATTACTGAAATCGTTCTCATGAGTTCCCCTTCCTAAGGTTTAGCGGAATTTGTCGTCAACAGACGCCAAGAAAGTTCGTGAACGTCGGGCCGCTGGAGGTATTGACGGAATGCTCCGTTGCCCCACAGTACGGAGAGTTTATTCATCGCTTCGCGGGCGCGGCCCTCGTATTGAGGATCCAAGCGAGACATTAGTGAGAGGGCGAGCCACCGGGTTTCCGGAAGTGCATCGAGCACCGGTTCGAGATCGTGGAAAACACTTAGAGCGCGCGCCTGGTCATGGGCTGTGACATATGCTTCGAGAATTGCCATCCTTGTATCGATTAGCGCGCCGGGGTCGTTGAGCTTCTGGGCCGCCGCAAGGGCTTCTCCGCATTTGCGAAGTCCCGCTTCTAGCTGTCCCGACCGAACCAGTGCAAGACCCAGGACCCTGGTCATATCGACTGAGTTCAGCGGACTAAGCCCAAGGTCCTCAAGGGCGCTCTTCGACCCGGATATGGCGTCCCGCCACAAGCCTTGACTGAGGGACATCGTCGTCCGGTGCCTCGCGATGGAAGCCCGGAGTGGAGGATTCTTCGCGGATGCTTCCTCTGCCATCTTAAATGCATCGGCCGCTTCGTGATACTGGCCTAGCCGAGCCAACGTATCAGCACACTCGCGAGCAGCGTATGCCTTACGCATGTCGTCAGGGCTGGAATTCAAGAAAGCCTGATAGTGTTCCAACGCTTTCGGATAGTCTTCCTCCACGGTCAGAACGATCCCAAGGTTTTCATGCGCCAGAGCGATTCGGCTCCGGTCCTGAGCTTTCTCAGCTCCTGCCAAGAGGCGCTGGAATGAGTCCAACGCTTCGGCATAATGGGCGCTATGCAGCTGCGCCCGCCCAAGTAAGCTCAGGCCCTGAAAAGTTTCCTGTGCCCAATGATTAGGCTCGAAATAGTCGAGCGCTTCTTTCGCCTCCCGTGTCTCATCTTCCGACTGATGAAGCTGGTCGTGAACGCCGGCTAGCGAAAGCTGGCTTAGCGCGGCGAGCCTCCACGAATCCGTGCGCCGCGCCAGAGCCAGTGCATCCCGGAAATGCTGTTCCGCACCTTTGAGGTCTCCCCTGTTAGAGTAAGCGAGGCCCAGATTCACGAACCCCCGAATAGCCAACTCCTCCATCTGATTGGACTGAGCGGTCGCGAGCGCCGCCCTGGCTAGCGTTTCAGCCCGATCGGTGTCTCCGGCGGCATACGCATTATTAGCCATTGTCAGCTTGGCGCTGATCTCCTGGTGCAGATTGCCAGTGTCGTGCGCCCGTTCGATCGCCTTATTCAGGAATGCCTCGGCTTCGGAGCGCTTGCCACGCCGGTTCGCCGCCACGCCTCGTTGGAGAGCGACAGCCGTCAACCCCTCCAGGTTGCTGCGCAACTGGTAAAGTTGGTCGGCCTGGTCAAACGCAGCGTCTGATTTTGTGGTCTCTGATCGCTGGCTATAGAGCACTGCCAGCCGCAGCCATGCCGCCGGACTGTGCGTAGAGCCTTCCGCCGCCCGCCGATAGCTCTCAATCGCCAAATCGGGCTTGCTGGCTTTTTCATATGCGCGTCCAAGATCGACGTTTAGATCCTCCGCTCCGCTGAGCCGCACCATCTGCTCGTATTTCGCCGCGGCGGCTGCAAACTCGCGTGTGATTGTAAGGTCCACGGCTTCTATCTGAAACTGGTCGATTTTCGAGAGCACCGAATTGTCCTCGCGGCGCGCCGGCAGAAACTCACGGCCGGCCTTCTCTGGCAAGTCCAATTCCAGCCAGGCTTCCGCCAGGCGGGCATGAGCCAAGGTGAATCGCGGCGCGAGTTTCACCGCCTGATCGAGCGCCTTGGTAGCGGCAAAATAAGCTAGCGCGTGAATATCGTCGACCCCGAGCCGGTAAAACCGAACAGCCTCGGGAGGTGGTTGGTTGCCGTTGCGCGGCCAGTTCTGCCAGCCGATCCACAGAATCGCTGGCAGAAGCAACGCACAGGCGGCGGCTAGCAGTTTCTTCCGGCTGAAAATCGTCACGCCGGTAGTCCCGGCAGCCCACTCGCCGCTTAACGCCTTCGCAAACTCGCCCGCGTTCGCAAAACGCCGCCCGGGATCAGAATCTAATGCCCGCAGTATGCCGCGCTCCCAGTTGGCGTCGAGCTCCGGTACCAGCACACGCGGTGACGGCACCGGTTTCCGGGCCCTGAGAAAAGCTGCCGCCAAAGGTGTGTCAGCACCGAAGGGCAGCGCTCCCGTCACCATCTTGTAAACCACCATTCCTAATGCATAGATATCCGACCGGGCCGAAGCGACCGCGCCAAGAAGCAGCTCCGGCGCCATATAGTCCAGTGTGCCCACCACCTTGGAGCTCATCGTTTCGGTCGATCCACTTCCCGTGGAGAAACGACGAGCGAGACCGAAGTCGGTAACCACCACCCGCTGCCCTTCACCTCCAGGAACCAGCATCACGTTGGATGGCTTGAAATCGCGGTGAACGACGCCCGCTCGGTGGGCGGCTTCCAAAGCATCCGCCATTTGTTGCACCAGAAGCAGTGCCTCCGGAGTGCTCATGGGTCCTTCGCGCTGAAGCCTCGCGGAGAGCGTTTCGCCCGAAAGGAACTCCATAGTCAGAAAGAAAACTGGGGCTGAGGCCTCGACATGGTGCCAAGCCAGATCGTAAACGCGACAAACATTCTGGTGCCCTATTTTGCGCGAAAGCTGGATCTCCTGTTTGAATCGTGCAACCATGCCTTCATCGGAAGCGATCTCGGGCAGCAAGGTTTTCAGGGCCACTCTTTCCTTCAGCTGGAGGTCTTCCGCCTCATACACCTCGCCCATTCCGCCTCGGGCAATATACCGAATGATGCGGTAACGCTCGCCGACGAGTTGGCCCGCGGAAAAGACTTGCGGCGAAGCTGGTTTTGGCGACTGCTCCCATGGAGCATGGTCCAGGATGCCGGTCCGGCCATGTTCTTCGAGCATGCGGCGGACCTCGGAAACCAGGTCTGCATCGCTGCCGCATTTAGCGCAGAGGAAGGCATCGGCTTCGGCCGGAGTCTGCTCGAGCGCCACTTGGAAGATTTCGCGGGCGCGCTTCCAACGTTCGGGACTCACGCCGGACGCCTCCGGAGCTGGGCTTGGAGCCAAGCACGGGCGGATCTCCATTCGCGCTGGACGGTTCGGAGTGAAACACCGAGCACTTTGGCGGATTCCTCCTCGGTAAGTCCACCGAAATACACCAACTCGACTAGACGTCCCTGGCGTGGGTCCATCTCGGTTAGACGCGTGAGAGCTTCATCGAGCACCAGCACCTGCTCGATGCGTGGAGTTTCCGCGGCCATGTGATCGTCCAGTGAGACTTGCAGCCGGGCAGCGGGCCGTTTATTCGCGGAGCGGTGCCGCGCGTAGTCTACTAAAATTCGTCGCATCACCACCGAAGCAGTGGCGAAAAAGTGCGCCCTGTTCTGCCATTCGATGGCGTGGTGGCGCATGAGCCACACGAAAGTCTCGTTTACCAAAGCCGTGGGCTGAAGCGTGTGGTCGGCCCGCTCTCGCCGCATGTATTTCGCGGCACGGGAATGCAGGTCGTCGTAAATCAACACGGCGAGGTTCGACTCAGCCTTCCGGTCACCCTGCCGTAAAGCTGCCAGCAGATTCGTGATTTCACCGGCTTTGGACAAGGGATTCTCCTGGTCGAATGTCGGTAATTGTATCTTAAATTGGCTTCCTTCTGCCATTAGCTCATAAGTCGGCCATGGCCGCTTGCTCGCCATCCCCGCCCCCTCCCGCACCGAATACGCGCAGTCCAAAGCCGTCGGATAAAGTCGTATTCACGTCGCCAGTGCAAATATTCACTGGTCCGGCACAACCACTTAGCCAGCCCACCGCCATCGCTTCTACCTACCAGGGCGTAATCTTGTTTTGATGGGCGATGCGATCACCACCAGCGACGCGGCTCGCGCCATGCGAAATTACGAAACGAACCCGAGACGGATTCGGATACAGCTCTCCCGTGTGAGATTCTAGGTTCCAGGCGATCCCGATGAGCCATTCTTTCGATCTTCGAAGACGTAGCTTCTTCCTCGGCAGCTTGGCTCTCCCGTTCCTCTCGCGCCTGGACGCTCAAGACGCGCCATTGGTAGACGCCGGATTTCACCTCCATCCTCACTATCGCGCCCAGACCGCGCTGGATGCTACACTCCTGAAGACCAAGGCCGGGCTCGACGACTTCATCACGGAACAATATCATGATCAAATCGCCGCGATTCTCTCGAATTGGACTGCGAGCCTGCTCGAATCTCCCAAGAAACTGCAGGCCATCGAGAATGTTCTTCCGCCGAGCTTCTTGGGCTCTTCGCCGCAGCCGACCGGATCCAGGATCGCGCGCCCGGGACCTGCTCTTGAAGTCCGCCACCTCACTTTCTCTCCGCAGCTTTCGCTGGGAAGCGACGCATTTCTCCAGCAATTGCGGTCCTCTCTGAGCAGCTTTTCTGCGATACAGACGGCCGAGCTTCAGGTGATCCGAATCGCGGCAAAGGCTGGCGGCGGCCTCCGAACTCGCGTCCGCTATGAACTCGTGGGCAGTGGCCCAGGATTCCACCGCGAGCAGCGCGTGGGATGGTGGGATCTGGAATGGGAAGTCTCGCCACCGGATCAATACCGCCTGCGAAGCTGGCAGTCGACTGAGGAGACGCGCAGCCGATCCGCCAAACCCTGGTACGACGACATTGCTCCACGCGCGTTCGGCCAAGCTTCTTCCTACTCTGCGCAGATGCGGCGAGGTGTCGATTATTGGCGCACGGTTTTGGACGGTGCGTCTGGCATCGATATTTACGGCCACAATGGCGTGTCAGTCGGCGACATTGATGGCGACGGATTTGATGACTTTTACGTGTGCCAGCCTGCGGGCCTCCCCAACCGGCTTTATCGAAATCGCGGCGACGGAACCTTCGAGGACATTACTAAGACTTCCGGCGTTGGACTTCTCGAAAATACGGCCTGTGCCATTTTCGCCGACTTCGCCCATGCCGGACGTCAGGATTTGATTGTCGTCCGCGCCGGCGGTCCGCTATTGTTCTTGAACGAGGGCGGCGGCAAATTTCGACTCAAGCCCGACGCGTTTCAATTCGCCAATTTGCCGCAAGGGACCTTCACGGGCGCGGCAGCGGCAGACTATAACCGCGATGGCTGGCTGGACATTTATTTCTGCCTTTACACCTATTACCAGGGCGCGGATCAATACAAATATCCCACTCCTTATTACGCGGCGGAGAACGGGCCGCCCAATTTTCTGATGCGCAACAATCGCGACGGAACATTTCGCGACGTTACCGCGGAATCTGGTCTAAACCAGAACAATACCCGCTACAGCTTTTGCTGCGGTTGGGGCGACTACAACCGCGACGGATGGCCGGACCTTTACGTCGTGAACGATTTCGGACGGAAGAATCTCTACCGCAACAACGGCGACGGGACGTTTACCGATGTCGCGCCGCAGGCCGGCGTGGAAGATGTCGGCGCGGGTATGAGTGTGTGCTGGCTCGATTACGACAACGACGGTGCCGAGGACCTGTACGTCGCCGACATGTGGACCGCCGCCGGCGAGCGCATCTCCATGCAGGAGATCTTCCAGCGGGACGCGCCTGAACAGGTCCGCGCGATGTATCGCAAACACGCGATGGGCAACTCGCTCTTTCGAAATCGCGGTGACGGAGGGTTTCAGGATTCCACCGCGCTCAGCGGCATTGGACTTGGCCGATGGTCGTGGTCCAGCGACACTTGGGATTTCGATCACGACGGCTTTCCTGATTTCTACATTGTCAACGGAATGCTTTCTGGAGCATTGCGGGAAGATCTGAATAGCTTCTTCTGGCGGCAGGTGGTTGCCAATTCGCCCGATACTGCCAAACCATCTCAGGAATATGAACAGGGATGGAACGCGATCAATGAGTTGATCCGTGCCGACTACACTTGGAGCGGCTACGAGCGCAACATTTTCTACGTTAACAATCGTGATGGAACGTTTTCCGATGTTTCAGGAGTCGTGGATCTCGATTTTCTAGAAGATGGCCGGTCATTCGCCTTAGCCGACTTCGATCATGACGGCCGCCAAGAGGTGTTTCTCAAGAACCGCAATGCTCCGCAGTTGCGTCTGCTGAAGAATGTGGTGCCAGAACTGCCGGCGTCCATCGCCTTCCGGCTCCGCGGAATCAAAAGTAATCCCGACGCGATCGGCGCAGCCGTCACAGTGGAAACCGAATCGGGCCAACAGACGCGCATGCTGCAAGCCGGTTCGGGATTTCTTTCGCAGCACAGCAAAGAGCTGTTCTTTGGCCTGGGACCCGCGAAGGGTCCGGTGAAAGCATCGATCCACTGGCCGAGCGGGCTGGTGCAGCAACTCCATGACATCCCGCTCAACCACAGAATCTGGGTAGATGAAGGCGCCGCACCATCGCGCGTCGAGCCCTTCGAGAAATCGCGGCTCGCTGCGAGTCCCAAGCCTCAAGTCACCGAAATTGTTCCGGCGACAATCGAAACGTGGCTGCTCGCGCCTGTGCCTGCGCCGGATCTTTCTCTTCTAGGCGGCAAGCCGGCTCTTCTCCAATTAGCATTCGATCAAGAACGCCAGGTGATGACACTTACCGTCAATGACCGGCATTCTAAGACCACGCTGCCTGCAACGGATGACGTCGCCGCGATTTACAACATCCTCTATCGTTACCTGTTCGACCGTCACCGCGACCTAACTCTGCCAACGTCATTCCTAATCGACGCGAACGGCGACATCGTTAAGGTTTACCAGGGGCCTGTCAACCTTCGCGAAGTCGAAGAGGATTTCCATCGCATCCCTCAAACCAGCGAACAGCGGCTAGCCAAGGCGCTTCCCTTCCCTGGGAATACGGAAACTTATGAGTTTGGGCGAAACCATCTCTCTCTTGGTTCAGCCTTCTTTCAGGGCGGCTACTACGGCCAAGCCGAGGCCTCTTTCCGGCTTGCTCTTCGGGACGACCCATCGAGTGCGGAGGCTCACTACGGCCTGGGCAGCGTTTATTTGAAGCAGGAAAAAATCGTGGACGCGCGGGCGAGCTTCGAGCAAGTCTTGAAGCTCACTGCGAGTTATCCCGATACCGGACCAAACGCGTGGAATAATCTCGGCCTCCTGGCCACGCGCGAGGGGCGCATCGCGGAAGCTATCGATTATTTCCAAGGGGCTCTCCGCCTGAATCCCGACTACTGGATCGCTCTGGAGAACCTGGGGAACGCATATCGGCAGCTGAGACGGTGGGACGACGCACGCGCGGCCTTAGAGCGAGCGGTCGCGGCCCGGCCCCAAGAACCCGAGGCGAACTACAGCCTGGCCATGGTTTATGCGCAGACGGAGGACACCGACCGCGCCTACCAGTATTTGCAAAAGGCTTTGACATTGCGACCGGCTTATCCTGAGGCGTTGAACAACCTCGGAGTCCTTTATCTGCGAACCCGCCGCCGCGATGATGCAGTGGCTAAGTTTGAAGAGTGTATTCGCGTCGCGCCGGCCTTTGATCAGTCTTACCTGAACCTGGCGCGCGTTTACGCACTGGAAGGCGAACGCGAAAAGGCGCGCGCTGTGCTTCTCAATCTGTTACAAAAACATCCCGGTCACGCGCAGGCTCAACAGGCGCTCGAACAGTTGCGTTGAACTGCCATGCCCCGCCCCATCATCATCGACACCGATCCCTCACCCGACGACGCGGTTGCGATTCTCGTGGCACTGGCTTCTGCGGAGGAATTGGAAGTGCTTGCCGTCACAACCGTCGCCGGAAATGTCCCGGTAGATCTCACCTCCAAGAACGCCCGCAAAGCCTTGGAGCTGGCGCGACGCACCGAGACACCAGTATATGCGGGCGCATCGGCGCCACTGCTGCGACCGCTGGTGACGGCAGAGGAGGTGCACGGTAAAACTGGCTTTGAAGGATACGACCTGCCCGACCCTACCACTCCTCTCGCGGCGGGATTCGCGCCCGACGCCATCGTGGATCTGGTGATGCGCAGACCACGGGGCGAAGTTACGCTCTGCTGTCTTGCGCCGCTGACCAATATCGCGCTGGCGATGGCGAAGGAACCACGCCTGGCCGGGCATTTGAAAGAGATCGTGATGATGGGCGGGGCATTCTCGGAGGGCGGCAACATCACGCCCGCCGCGGAGTTCAACATCTACGTGGACCCGGAAGCCGCGGCGCGCGTGCTCGCCAGCCGAACCCCCATTACGATGATCCCCTTGGACTGCACGCACCAAGCTCTCACCACTGGGCCCCGTCTCGAGAAACTTCGGAGCATTGGCACTCCCGTGGCTGAGGCCTTCTACCATCTGCTGAAATTCAACAAGCTCTTCGACGAGCGCAAATACGGATGGGAGGGAGGACCTTTGCACGACGCCACTGTGATAGCTTACCTGCTGGCACCGGAGATCTTCTCGGGGCGAAAAGTAAACATCGAGGTAGAGTGCTCGAGCGCGCTCACGCTGGGAATGACGGTAGTGGATTGGTGGGGCGTGACCGGCAAGACGCCCAACGTCCGGTTCCTTCGCGATGTGAATGCCCATGCTTATTTCGATCTGGTGATCGGGCGTATGGCGCGACTATGACGAAATGCATCACAGTTGCGGCCTGGGTTGCGGCATTTGTAGCTGTCGCTTTGTTTGGACAAAATGAGAACTCCTCGTTGCAGGGTTTTGTTCGCGATTCACAAGGCAAGCCCGTTGCCGCTGCTATAGTACAGCTTAAAACCGGCGGCCAGACGTTCACGGCATTGACAGATTCTCAAGGAACCTACCTTTTTCGAGAGCTTCGTGCCGGAACTTATACACTCCATGCGAGCGAAAGCAGATTTGGCGAAGCCGATTTTGGTCCCTTCCCGCTCGGGCAGGAGGAGGCCAAGAAGATCGACCTGACGCTCCAATCCCCAGCAAAGCCGCAGTTTTTCGACGAGCCGACGTTCATAGTTGCCGGCGTTTCCGACCCGTCTTTTCGCGGTGGCCACGGTTCTGATCCGGTCCTGCGCTCGGCCGAGACTCTGGCCAAATCGACCGCTTCGCTACGCACGAGCCCCTCAACCGCCGATGCGGCGGAAAAAGAAGGGAAGGCGCTCGAGGCCGCTCGCGAATATCAGCGAGACGCGGAACTGGAACCCACTGAGACCCATCTTTTCGACTGGGGAACGGAGCTGCTGATCCATCGCGCGGCCGACCAGGCGGTCGAAGTTTTCACCCGCGGCAATCGCTTGTTCCCGCGTTCCACCCGTATGTTGCTGGGCCTCGCTGTGGCGTTGTATTCGCGCGGTTCCTACGATCAGTCCTTGCAACGGTTCTTCGAAGCGGCCGACCTGAATCCCAGCGATCCGGCGCCGTACCTGTTTCTGGGCAAAGTCTCAATCGGCGCGGTCACCGAGTCTTCGGGCTACGCGGAGCGGCTGCGGCGATTCGCGAAACTTCAGCCTGAGAATGCCTGGGCGAATTACTATTACGCCGCCAGTCTTTGGAAACACTGGACCGGCCCCAAAGACCGTGCGACGATGGCGAAGGTCCAGTCCCTGCTCGAAAAGGCCGTTCGTCTCGATCCGCATCTCGGTGCCGCCTATCTGCAGCTCGGTATTGTCTTCGCCGAACAAGGCAATCTTCCCAGAGCCATCTCTGCCTATCAGAGCGCGATAAACGCAAATCCAGCGCTCGAAGAGACGCACTACCGTCTGGCGCAGGCCTACCGGAAGACGGGCGAACCGGCGAAGGCGCAAAGAGAGATCGAGCTCTACCAGCAATTGTCGAAGCAATCGGCGCAGGAATTAGAACGCCAGCGCTCCGAGATCCAGCAATTCGTTTTTGAACTCCGCAAGCCTTAGAATGCCAGCTTCAGAGCGAACTGAATCAGACGCGGATTGTTCACCGTATAATTCACCGCACCGAACGTTGCCGGAGAATTGAAGTCCGCGCCGGGTAAGCCGAACTGCGCATGGTTGAACAGGTTAAAGAACTCAGTCCGGAAGTCGAGCCGCGTTCCTTCCCGGGGCAGCATGAAGTGCTTGATGATGGAGAAGTCCGTGTTTACGAAATCCGGACCGGATAGCGGCGCGCGGGACGCGTTCCCCAGCTCTCCAGCCGCTGGAGCAGCGAAGCACGACGTCATAAAGAACTGTGCCAAGGTCGAATTGCCCGACGTGGGACTACACGTCTGATTCGGGCGATTCAAGCTGTTCCCGTTGTTCTGGAAGTTCACCCCGGATCCGTTGTTGCTATCGACAATGAAGACCGGAAACCCTGAAGTGGCCTTTTCAATTACAGTCAACTCCCAGTTTCCGACGATGGCGTTGGCGGCGCCACTCCAATTGCTTCCGAATCGCCGGCCCTTACCGAAGGGCAACTGGTAAATAACGCTAGCAGTGAATTCGTGGTTCAGATTGATCTGCGATAGCGCCCAGTCCAGGTTTTGCCAATTCGGAAGTGGGAAGTACGTCGCTCCTATCGGAGTACCCAGGCCGTCCGTGAAGCCGTTGTCGTAGGCTCGCGCGTAGGTATATCCGACTAGGGCATAAATGCCGTATCGCGCGCTCTTGGTCTCGGCTTTGATCTGCAGGGAATTGTAGTGAGCCCGGCCGATGTCAAAAGCATTCGAGATCGTCGAAAACGGATACTGCGGATAGGGCAAACCGAATGCCGCCCCATTCGCCCCGCATCCCAATGTATATCCCTTGACCGTTCCACAAGCGGCCGGAGCACTGACGTTGATGTTGTTACCGTCGACTAGAATATGAGAACTACGAGAACCCGCATAGCCCACCGTCAACACGATCTGGCCGGGCATTTGGTGTTCCACATTAACGTTGAATTGCTGAACTCTGCCCTGCTTGAAGTCGGTATTCTGCGCAAGAAAGGTCCCGGTGAAATTGGCGGGGCTGGGCGGCGAAGTGAAAATAGGGAATCCGGATGACGCGCTCAGCGCTGAGGGACTCAATCCGTTGCGCGTAGCGCAGACAGCCGTAGCGAATGTACAAGAGCCGCCAAAAGCAAAGGAGTCCGATTCGGCGTAGAACGGCGGATTCTGCCACAACCCCTGCCCGCCTTGGTTCCAGGACGAATCGTGGAAGATCGCGTAGCCGCCTCGGACGACGGTGTTCGCGTCGCCAAACGGTTTCCATGCCACTCCGATGCGCGGCTCCAGTGCGGTCTTGTCCATCTGAATGCCGGCGCTGGCTCCCGCATTCTGGCCCGCCACCAACAGCATTCCATTAGCGGGATTAAAGTCCGCCTGGCGATTAGCCGCTTCGGTGACGGGTGTCACCAGTGCCCAGGCCAAGCCCAGGTTCAACGTTAGGTTCTTGCTCACGCGCCAATCGTCTTGAACGAACGGCCGGAAAAGTTTCCAGCGCCGGCCGGTGACATTGCCATTGAACGTTTGGTCGTGGATAGCCAAGCTCGGCAGGCCCTGCAGTAGGTCCGCCTGCGGCTCGCCGCTCCACAGTCCGGTGTAAATCCAGTATCCATCCTGAAAGCCTTCGGCCAGCACGTTCATCTGATTTGCGCGAACGGAAAGGCCTATCTTGATGTCGTGGCCCCCACGAATCATGTCGAATGAATCGGAGATGGAGAAAACATTGGTCCCGCCCTGGAAGGGCGAAAAGCCGCGATCACCCAGCGACCAATAACCACCGTCAAGCTGCACTGAGGTCAGACCGCAGCTCACGCCTCCCAGATTGGCGCCCGGGATGCCGATTGCTTGCGCTTCACAACTGCCCGTTCCTTGTGAGGAGATGTAGTTGAAAATCCGGTTGTAGCCCGCACTAAACTGATTAACAGTATTCGACGAAAAAACGTGCGTCTCCGAAACAGCGACGTTGCGGCCATGATTGAGGATGCCCTGATTGCTGGCAAAAGGGCTTTGTTCTGCGAATCCCGGCGAACCGCCGGGAACATAAGATGTAGCCTGATCGTAGCTGAACCGAGCGAATAATGAATCCTTGCTGGTCAAGTTTTCGTCCAGACGGATATCGAACTTGCCCTCGTTCAGCTTCCTCACCGGTTCGTTCACGTAGTTATAGCCGAGGGCGGCATTATTCGCGTTGGGAAGCGGATACAAATTCATCAACTTCTGTCCAATCGGGTTGATCAGGCTCAGCGGAATCTTGTTGCATGGTGTGCCAACCGGCTGACTTCCATCCGCCGCCGCAGGAAGAGGATTGCCCGAACCATCGCACTGGAACCTGACCGAGTCCCCATTCGCCTGCGTCGCGTTGGGATTGATCAGAGTGGCTGTACTCAGGTTGCCAAAAGCGTCATGGGTGAAGTCGCCGGTTCGCATCGCAGCAGTTGGGACCAATCCCGTAAACGGGATGCCATGCCGTTGATCTTTTTGCTCGAAATCCACAAAGAAAAAGGCCTTGTCTTTGCGAATCGGACCTCCCGCCGAGAATCCAAACTGATTGAGATTGAATTTTTCGGTCGAGGTAGCGAAGAAGCTGCGGGCGTCCAGGGACGTGTTCCGGAGGAACTCAAAAAGGGTCCCATGGAACTGGTCGGTCCCGGACTTCGTGGTGACCAAAACGGTCGGACCGCCTCGCGTCCCCCATTCCGCCGAATAGTTGTAGGTGAGGACTTTGAACTCCTGGATGGCGTCGATTGAAGGTAGGATCGAGATGCCGCCGGCTGTCAGCTCATTGTTGTCGTTGCCGTCGAACAACCAGTCGGTGCTATTGGCGCGGGAGCCGCCCACCGAAAGAGAAAACGAGCCGCGCGCCGACACTTCGCTGCTGGGGCCGCCATTAAAAAAGCTGGTCGGGCTGGTTTCCTGAGTTACACCTGGCGTCAACGTGGCTAGCTGAACAAAGTCGCGGCCGTTCAAGGGGAGATCGTTGACTTGTTGGGATGTGATGACTTGCCCCAACGTGGCGTCCGACGTCTGGACAGAAACAGCGGTGGCGCTGACTTCGACGCTAGTCTGGACTGCTGCGGGAGACAGCTTGAAATCCAACTCGCGGTGTTCATCCACCTGTAGCCTGACGTCTTGAGCGGAGGCGGTCTGGAAGCCCGGGAGTTCCACCTGGACGTTGTAATTGGCGACGCCGAGCAAAGGAACTACATACTCGCCTTTGTCGTTGGTTGTGGAAGAACGAGTCAGCCCCGTGGCGGGAGCCGTGACGGTCACTTTCGCCCCGGGCACAGCGGAGCCCGTAGTGTCCGAAACGGTCCCTGAAATACTTCCCGTGGCTTGCCCAAAGAGAACTGGGCCCGATAATGTAAGCAAAAAAACAATGGCGGCGTGTAGTGCTCGTCTCCCAGCTTGCGTGCCTACCATGATTGGCTCCTCACTTGTTGGCGCCGAGAGCGGCTTTTCTTCGCGGACGAACGCACGCGGTTCAGTCTTCACTTCCGACCGGCGAAGCGGAATAAGCCAGTTTTGTACTTTTTCCTTGCTTTGTCAAGGAAAAACAAGCCTAGTCTCCCGTCTCTAAAGTCTCTTTATATTTGTTGACCTTTCGAATGATCTTGCTGGCGGTGGCGACCCACTGAAAAGATTGTGGATTCTTATTGTAGTGTAGGACGTAATCCTTGATTGCCTTG